>JABAOH010147894.1_pt1 | contig 17009 bp, 14 predicted proteins | sample 7062181 | NCBI WGS metagenome assembly JABAOH01 (sample SAMN14538630, study PRJNA623070) | marine sediment metagenome | biome: marine biome [ENVO:00000428]; feature: marine pelagic biome [ENVO:01000023]; material: deep marine sediment [ENVO:00002113]; isolation source: pool of 5 deep marine... | reverse complement strand
CGGGTTTTGCCATCTCCGTTGGTGTCTACTGCATTATGGATTGGCTCGCGCTGATGGCCACGATACCCGCAGAAGCCCTTGCCTATGTGAAGGGACGGGGGATCTCCATCACCATCGCCGCCTTGCTTCTTCTACTCTTCTCCAGGTGGCTCCTCCACAGGCGTCGAGGATTGGACGTCCTCCTCGTTGTCCCCACTGCTGTGATGTCGGTCTTCAGCTGGAGCTTCATCACGGTATCCGTTACGCCGACGGACTGGGGGCTCGCGGCGTCGCGCAACATGACGTTCTACATCCCCTGGATTGTCTATCTCTGTGGTTACGCCACCGCTGGGCTTCTCTACCTTCTGAGGGGATCTAAAGACCTGAAGGAGGAATACAAGGTCGGGTACTTCCAGGCCGTGGCCATAATTGTCACCCTTGCAGCGGTTCTCTTTGCAGGCCTCCTTGGCAACGTCCTCTTCGCCCTTCTCGGAACTCCGCAGATCCCTCTCCTCTCTAGCCTACTGTTTGTTCCCGGCCTGGCTGTCCTCAGCTTCGTCGTGTCCTTGACTCGGCAGGGCATATCCTCCTACGTTAAGAGGGATGTGACAAGGAAGAACGATGTGCTCCACGCCTTCCTGGTCTACAGTGGGGGCAGTCTCATCGCCTCTCGGGGCCTCGACGGGCTTCCGGTGGCGGACGAAGACATCTTCTCCGCCGTCCTAGAGGCAATACAGAGCTTCGTTAAGGTAAGCCTCCCGGCCTTCGATGGTTGGCTGAATGCTATAGACCATGGCGACCTCAAGCTCCTAGCGGAGAGAGGCACACACTGCTTCCTCGTTTTGGCCACCAGCGGCAGGGAGGATGATCTGCTGAGAGGCGAGATGAGGGATGTCCTCAGCAGGTTCGAGGAGCGCAACGTCGAGGCGCTAGCCCGATGGGACGGAGACCCCGATAGCCTGAAGGGGGCCCAGGAAGTAGTGAGCTTCTTCTTTGAGATGCACAGGGTCTTCTGACACCGAGGCAGTGAATCTTTTAAGGCGAGGCTCGTTGACTTATTTCAGATGGGCCCGTAGCTTAGTCTGGCGGAGCGTCTGGCTCATAACCAGATGGTCGTCGGTTCAAAAGGGTGTCCAACCCCTGAAACTCCGACCGGGCCCATCTTCCTACTCGCTCGTGATGGAAACATTCTCAAATCTCAAGTGGGGCAACCGGAAGTTGAAGACCTCCTCCACTTCCTTGGAGACCCCGGAGAGCGTGTTGAGAAGCTCGAAGATGTTTCCGGCGATCAGGGTCTCCTTGATGGGTCGGACCACCTCGCCCTTCTCGATGAGGAAACCGCCTTTCACAGCCCCGCTGAAATCTCCGCTAACGGACTGAGGCCAGCCGGAGAACCTCGTCACCAGGATGCCCCTATCCATCTCCTCGATGAGTTTCTCCTTGGAATTCTGCCCTGGCTTCAGGATGAAGTTCGTAGGACCGATGGCGGGAACATTCCTCTGGTCCCCCGCCGCATGGCCCGTGGTCCTCCTCCCCTCCTTGGCAGCCGTGTACGCGTTGTAGAGGTACCCCTGGAGTTCCCCCTCATCTATCAGCGTCATCGGGCTGTGGGGAATGCCCTCCCTATCGAAGCTGGAGGACCCCAATCCCCCCGGCACAAGTCCGTCGTCTGAGACGGTAAGCATGGGGGAGGCGACCTTCTCATTCAGCTTCCCAGCGAGCCTGCTCATGCCCTTCTGCACGCTGTTGGCGTCAAGGGCGGATGTCAGAAGGCCGGCGACTAAGGGCTCCACCGTGTAGGGGTTGAGCAGTATCGTGCCCTTGAAAGTCTCCGCCCGCTTGGCCCCCAGGGCCTTGATGACCCTCTCTGCCAATCGGCGGCCCATCTCCTCCGCCTTGATGTCCCTCACCCTGTGGGTGCCCTCGAAGAGGTAGTCAAAGCTACCAACCTCCTGAGCCTCCCGGGCGAAGGCCAGCAAGAAGTAGGTGAAGGCGCTGCTCTTCTCCGATGCCTCAACACCCCTCGAGCTAAAAATGGCCCTCTCCCCCACCACCGCGTCAAAGGTGCCGCTGTCCACCGTCACCCTGGGGTCGTAGCTCTTCGCTGCCCTGAGCATGGCCACTGCGTGCTTCAGCACCTCCTCGGAGCCCATGGCCTCGCTTTCCTCGTCGTAAAGCCCCTTTACGTCCTTCAGTGGCTCAGGGTCGGGCAGCTGGTTATGGGGGTCTGGCGGGGCCCTGGAGGCAAGGGAAACGGCTTTCTCGGCAAGGCCCTTCAGCTTCCCCTCATCCAGGACGTTGATTGATGCGAAACCGAGACCCTTGGACTTGAGGACCCGGAGTCCGATCCCGCTCATGACCTGGGCCTTTCCGAGCTTCACGTCATTTCTTTCCAGAAAGACCTGAATCTGACGGCCATCGGCACCGTAGGCTTCGGCCTCATTGGCCCCTTGCTTCCGAGCAGCAGTCACCGCCTTCTCGCAGAGACTGAGGAGCTCCGACACTCTATCCCTCCTGCCTGCCTCCAATGATGGCCTTGCAGCGCAGGTGACCGCCCCCACCGTCGACCTTGGCGAGCTGGTACTTCCCGCAGAAGCCCGACCCCATGTCGAAGGTGAAGTCGCGACCTACGGCGTCGACGCTGCTCAGCACCTCGAAGGCGTTCCCGCTGATGGTGACCCCCCTCAGCAGCTCACCAACCTCCCCGCCTTCCACCCTGTGGGCCTCCTGCACGCCAAACATGAACTCGGCGCTGGAGTCCGCTTGCCCGGGGCCGCTACCCTTGAGCAGGTAGCCGTGGCCCATGTCCTCCAGCATCTCGTCCAGGGCCCAGTCTCCAGGCTCGATGTAGGTGTTCCTCATCCTGATGAGGGGCTCATCACTGTACTCAAAGGCTCTGGCGTTCCCCGTGGGCTCGAAACCGAAGCGGGCGGCGGTCTCCCTGTCGAAAAGATATGACCTGAGGACGCCTTGGTCGATGATGACCGCTTTTCGCGTGAGGACTCCCTCATCATCCACCATCAGCGTCCCCGCTGGCGTCCCATCTCCGTCAGGGACTCCGCTGTCCACCAGGGTCACTAGCTCGCTGGCCACCTGCTGGCCCAGCTTGTCCTTGGCGGCGGATCCCGATAGCACGAAATCAGCCTCGACGGTGTGTCCGAACGCCTCGTGGGATATGAGCCCTACAAGGGCTGGATCCAAGATGACCGTCGCCCTCTCGCCCTTGGGGAAGGGGGCCTTGAGGAGGGCCACCGCCCGCTCGGCCGCCGTCTCCGACATGTCCTCGGGGCTTCGCCGGCGGAAGAGGTCCTTCCAACCGCCTGCGACACCCTCCGATTCCAGGGTGCTGACCATGTCACCGTCACTCGAGGCCACCGCCATGACGTAGAAGTCTGGCCTTGCCTCCTTCAGCTCGACCTCCGCCCCCGCGGTGTTCAGGATGATCTTCTCATCGATCATCTCCCTGTAGAAGCAGAGGGCGCTCTTTACCTCAGGAGCGTGGTCCCGAACCCGCTTCTCGGTGTCGGATACCATCTCCATCTTCTCCTCGAGGCTCCTGTCCTGCAAGGGCTCCCTCTCCTTGATGGTGAAGGTCCCTCGGGCCATCTTGCCCTCCGCCAGGCCCTCCACCTTGTCCGATTTGTTCGTGGAGGCCACCCGAGCCGCCTTGATGGCGTCCTCAACGGCCTGCCGGAGGGAGGACGCGTCGAGCTTGCTGGTGCTGCTGAAACCCCAGGCCCCCTCCACCAGGGCCCGGATGCCAACCCCCCGGTAGTCCGTGGCATTGGCATCCTCCAGGGAGCCAGCGGCAATCCTGATCCTCGTCATGAGCCTGACGTGATACCTCATCTCTAGGTACTCAGCCTTGAACTTGTCCATCACTCTCCTCATCAGGTCCTTCAGGATACCACCGGATGCGACTATGCCCCTGACGGATAAAGACCTTGGGAATGATACTGATTCAACCTATGCTTAATAGGAAGGAGGATGTTCAAAGCCCAGAGATGGAGCTACAGGTCAACCCCAAGATTGTTCAGGCCCTGGAGCAACTGGGCATTCGGGAGCTGACGGAACCACAGGTGCAGGGGGTCCCCCTCATCCAGGAGGGAAAGAACCTCCTGGTGATTGCTCCCACCGGTATCGGCAAGACCGAGGCGGCCCTCATACCCATCCTGGACGCCATCCTGAGGGAGCGTCCACCGAGGATCAGCTGTCTGTACGTCACCCCCCTGAGGGCCCTCAACCGGGACATGCTAAGGAGGATGGCCTTCTTCGGCGAGTTCCTTGGCCTGGATGTGGCTGTGCGCCATGGTGATACTTCCAGGGCGGAGAGGACCCGGCAGAGCAGGTCGCCCCCGGACATCCTCATCACTACGCCTGAGACGGTCCAGATTCTCTTTACCGGAAGGAGGCTGAGACAGCACCTGAGGCAGGTCCAGTGGGTCGTAGTTGACGAGGTCCACGAGCTGGCGGGGGATGAGAGAGGGGCGCAGCTGGCCGTGGCCCTGGAGCGCCTCTTGCGGCTTACGGGAAGGGAGTTTCAGCGGATAGGCCTATCGGCAACGGTGGGAAGTCCGGAGGAGGTGGCCCGCTTCCTGGGAGGCGTGGGCAGGGACGTCACCATCGTCGATGTACGAGCAGCGAAGAAGACCCATCTCGATGTGGAGCTCCCCGAGGTCGCGAAGGAGGATGAGGAGATGGCGGAGATGCTGACCGTTCGGCCCCAGCAAGCCGCCGCTCTAAGGAGGGCCAGGCAACTGTTCGAGGACCATCGCAGTACCCTGTTCTTCGTCAACACGCGAGACGCCGCGGAGTTCCTGTCCTCCCGATACCGTCTGTGGGACGAGGCGCCCGTAGGGGTCCACCACGGCTCCCTCTCCAAGGACGTCAGAGTGCAGATGGAGGAGGATTTCAAGGGGGAGAGGCTGAAGGCCCTCATATGCACTTCCTCCCTGGAGCTGGGAATCGATGTTGGGTCGGCCGACCTGGTCCTGCAGTACAACTCCCCCCGGCAGGTGACGAGACTCGTCCAGAGGGTGGGAAGGTCCGGCCACCGGGTCGGGAGGGTCTCCGAGGGCGTGGTGGTGGCCTCCAATGAGGAGGACCTGGCGGAGGCGGCGGTCATCGCCAGGCGGGGACTCGACGGCCTGTTGGAGGAATACGAGGTGAGGGGTTGCCCCCTGAGTGTGCTGGCCAACCAGGTGGTGGGCCAGGTTCTCACGGAAGGTCGTGGGGATGTCAAGGATTTCTACGACACGGTCCGAGCTTCGTACCCCTTCCGTGATCTCCGGTGGAACACCTACCAGGCGCTCCTGCAGCAGCTCAGCGACCTCAGGGTGATAAGGTTCCGCGAGACCGTCTTCTACAGGGCCTTCGGGTCCCTCCCCTACTTCTACGAGAACATCTCCATGATCCCGGATGAGAAGAGCTACCGGGTCCAGGACATCTCCAGCCGCCGCTACGTGGGGACCCTGGATGAGGCCTTCGTCGCCGGCCAGGTCCACGCAGGCTCCACCTTCATCATGAGAGGTCAGACGTGGCAGGTGGTGGACGTAGGGGAGGAGGTGGTCCTGGTGCAGCCCGTACAAGAGCTGGGAGGGATACCCAGCTGGCTGGGGGAGGAGATCCCAGTGCCCTTCGAGGTTGCTCAGGAGGTGGGGGCACTCCGAAAGGCCGGGTCCCTAGAGGACTGTCCCGTCAACGAGTATGGAATGCAGGTCTTCGAGGAGTACGTAGGGAGGCAGTCGCCATCGCAGATGCCCACCGACGAGCTCATTACCGTAGAGGAGGGCGAGGACCTGGTGGTGGTTAACGCCGCCTTCGGCAGTAAGGTCAACGAGACCCTAGGACACCTCCTCTCGGCCCTCCTGACGGCTCGCCTCGGTCAGTCCATAGGCCTCCGGACGGATCCGTACCGCATCCTCATGAAGGTCCCAAAGGCAGTGAGGGCTCGGGACGTTGCTTCGTTGCTCCGGGACCTTGAACCAGAAGCGGTGGAGCCACTGCTGCGGGCCTCCCTTGGGAACTCTACCCAGCTCCGATGGGTCTTCATTCAGGTGGCGAAGAAGTTCGGAGCTGTCAAGCGGGGGGTGAACTACAGGGAGGTGAACGTCCAGAGGGTCATGAAGGCCTTTGAGGGGACCCCCCTCATTGAGGAGGCCCTGGATAAGATGTTGTGGGAACGGCTCGACATCCCCCGTACCATGGAGGCGTTGAGAAGCATAAGGAATGGCAAGGTCCAGATCACCACTGGCCCGCTTTCATATATCGGACGACTGGGCGCCGAGAGGGCTCAGGACTTCCTACTTCCTCCCCGTCCTGACCATCACACGCTCAACCTGCTGAAGAAGAGGCTCCTGGACCAGAAGGTCCTCCTCCTGTGCCTCCATTGTAAGAGCGTTAGGAGGGAGAGGGTGATGGCGTTGGAGGAGAGGGTGCGCTGTCCCCGCTGCGATTCCGTCATGCAGGCGGTCTTGAGGCCATGGGAGAGGGAGAGGACCGCCCTTGTGAGGAAGAAGAATCTTAATGAAGACGAGCGAAGGAACCTGAAAAGGCTCTACACCAACGCCAGCTTGGTGATGGCCCACGGCAAGCGGGCGGCCATGGCTCTGGTGGCCCGAGGGGTTGGTCCGGACGTGGCCGGTAAGATCCTCAGGAGGTACCACAGGGATGAGAGGGAGTTCCTCAGGGACGTGCTGGAGGCGGAAATAACCTACGCCAGGACGAAGAGGTTCTGGGATTGAAGGACCTAGCCCTCGTTAAGGGTCTCGATCTTGAAGAGGACGCTCATGCCCCGGAGGGCTGCCTGAACCTTGTCCGCAAGCCAGAGCGCGTCCTCCACTTTCGCATTCCTGTCCCACCTGTAAACAAAGTCATAGTTCCCCTTGGTGGGTTCGAATCCCAGGGATTGCAGCCTGGCGGCCACCTCCGAGGGCCTGGCCCCCTCCGTGGAGAACGTCACGGTCAGGTAGCTCATCATGGGCGCGAAGAATATCGGCTAGGCCAATTTTAAAGCTTCCGCTGGGGCTATTTGGGGCCCTTCCACCCCTTGGCGACGATATAGCTCTCTCTACTGCCCTTCGGAGACGCTGGAGGCGTGAAGCCCTGGCAGGTCGCAAACCTACCGGAGACCTTTCGAAGGAACTCCCTGTACATGTCCCCCTGGAAAACCTTGGACACGAGGTTCCCTCCTGGCTTCAGGGTCCTGCTCGCAACGGCGAAGGCTGCCTCCGCCAGCTCGATGGAGCGGGCGTGATCCAGGCTGCGGTTCCCGCTCAGCTTGGGGGACATGTCGGACATGACCACGTCCACTCCCTCCGGGACGAGGCCGAGGAGCTCCTCGAGGGTCTCCTCCGTCCTTGGGTCGCCTCGAAGGAAGGTAACCCCCTTTGCGGGCCTCATGTGCACCACATCCACGGCCACGACGGTCCCGCCTGGACCCACGGCCTCACTAGCCACTTGGGACCATCCCCCGGGTGCCGCTCCCAGGTCCACCACCACGTCCCCTGAGCTGATGACGTGGAACCGCTCGTTGATCTGGATGAGCTTGTAGGCAGCCCTGCTCCTGTATCCGGCGGCCTTGGCCTTCCGATGGTATGTGTCCCGCTTCCTGGCCTTTATCCAAGCCTTGCCCACGTCCAGGAACAGCTCCCCTGCGGCCTTAAGGGTTGCGTCCCTGCTCTACACAAAGCTTATTCTCTCTCCCGTCGTCGGCGAAGCATGAAGCCCCGGACCTACAGGGAAGCGGGGGTGGACATTGAGAGGGAGGACCAGTCCATTGCCTCCCTCGTCGCCCAGTTGAGGTTCAGGCGTTCAGGTCTGGGCTCCCCCATCGAATTACCAGGTTTCTTCACGGGCATGATAGAATTCGGCGACTGGGTCCTCACCCTGAACATGGACGGCGTGGGCACCAAGCTCCTGGTGGCGGAGGAGCTGAACAAGTGGGATACCGTGGGGATTGACTGCGTCGCCATGAACGTCAACGACGCCCTATGCATCGGAGCTGAACCGTTGGCCATGGTTGACTACTTCGCCCTGGGGAAATACGATGACGAGGTGGCGAGGCAGGTGGGGATAGGCCTCAACAAGGGGGCCGAGATGGCCAACATCACCATAATCGGCGGCGAGCTTGCCACCATCCCCGAGATTGTCAAGGGATACGACCTGGTGGGCACATGCCTGGGCTGCGTGCGGCGGGACAGAATCGTCGATGGCAGGGCCGTCAAGCCGGGGGATGTCATCGTAGGGCTGCCTAGCAGCGGCCTACACTCCAATGGCTACACCCTCGCTCGAAAGCTCTTACGGGCCGAAGGCGTCTCTTACGATGAGAAGGTCCCCGGATCCCGGGAGACCTACGGAGAGGCCATGCTGAGGCCGACAGAGATCTACGTGCGGGAGGTCCTCCAGGTTCTGAAGATGTCAGAGGTGGTGGGCATGGCCCACATCACGGGGGGCGGCCTCTACAACATCGCCCGCATCAGGGAGGGCTTCCAGTTCGAGATCAGCGAACCCCTTGAGCCCCACCCGATCTTCAGGGCTCTGCAGGACATCGGGGAGCTGGATATGCAGGAGATGTACACGACCTTCAACATGGGTATGGGCTTCGTCCTCGTGATGAAGGAGGATGAGGCCAGGGAGGCGCTGAAAGTCCTGGGAAAAAAGCGAGGTTCGCGAATCGTCGGGGTTGTTCAGAAGGGTACCGGGGTGAGCGTGCCAGCCCTGGGTTTCACTGTGGAATGACGTCGCGGTGTGTTGGCTGCTGGTAGCGGAGAGGCAGTGAGGGCCACTCCTCACATGACCCGCTCCCGGGGAAAGGTCCATATGCGGGGAATCATTCTTAGAGGCCGTGACTCTCCCATCCGAGAGCCAGGCCGGGAAGAGGACCAAAGGAGGGAGCAGGGCGCCTCGAGGGAAGAAGGAGGAGTATGAGACCCTGTCGGGCGTCCGCGTAAAGGCCTGCTACGGACCCGACGACGCGGCCCCCATCAACTATCTGCAGAAGCTAGCCTTCCCGGGCCAGTTCCCCTTCACTCGGGGCATATATCCGACCATGTATCGGGGACGACTCTGGACCATGAGACTCTACGCGGGGTTCGGAACTGCTGAGGAGACCAATGAACGCTTCAGATTCCTCCTCTCCCAGGGCCAGACCGGTCTCAGCGTGGCCTTCGATCTGCCCACCCAGATGGGGTTTGATTCGGACCATCCCAGGGCGGCGGGGGAGGTGGGCCGTGTGGGGGTCGCCATCTCTTCCATAGAGGACATGGCCACCTTGATGAGGGACATTCCACTGGACAAGGTGAGCACCAGCATGACCATCAACGCTACCGCCATGATCCTCCTCTCGGCCTACGGTCTGGTGGGTCAGGCCCAAGGGGTGGCCCTGAGGGGCCTTCGTGGGACCGTCCAGAACGACATTCTCAAGGAATACGCGGCCCGGGGGACCTACATATATCCCATCAGGCCAGCCATGAAGCTGGCCACGGATATAGTGGAGTGGTGTTCCCAGGAGATGCCCCTGTGGAACTCCATAAGCATCAGCGGCTATCACATGCGGGAGGCGGGATGCACCGCCGTCCAGGAGGTCGCCTTCACCCTGGCCAACGGGGTAGCGTACGTTGAGCACCTGCTGGAGAGAGGTCTCGAAGTGGACAGCTTCGCCTCCAGATTGAGCTTCTTCTTCGCCGCTCAAATGGACCTGCTGGAAGAGGTGGCCAAGTTCAGAGCCGCCCGGAGGATCTGGGCGAGGATCATGAAGGATAGGTTCGGGGCCCAGGACGAGAGATCGTGGCTTCTGAGGTTCCATACCCAGACGGCCGGGGCGGCCCTTACGGCCCAGCAGCCTGAAAACAACGTCGTCAGAGTGGCCCTACAAGCTCTAGCAGCCGTCCTTGGCGGCACCCAGTCTCTTCACACTAACGCCATGGATGAGGCTCTCTCCATACCAACGGAGAAGGCCGCCCTCGTCGCCCTCAGGACGCAGCAGATCCTTGCCCACGAAAGCGGCGTCGGCAACACGGCAGACCCTGTGGCGGGTTCCTATGCCATCGAGACCCTGACGGACGACATAGAGGAACGGGCGGAGAAGTACCTGCGGAGAATCGACCAGCTGGGCGGCACCCTGAAGGCTCTGGAGAGGGGGTACATCCAGAAGGAGATCGCCAACGAGGCGTATAGGTATCAGCGGGAGGTTGAATCGGGTCGAAGGACCGTCGTCGGCATCAACGCCTACCTGGAAGAGCCCTCCCCCTTCAGGATAACCAGGGTGGACCCGAAGCTGGAAAGGAGGCAGATCGGGCGTCTGAGGGAGCTGCGGGGGAGTCGAGACTCGAAGGCAGCGGAGCGGGCCCTCGGCAGCCTGAAGGAAGCGTCTGAACGTGACGAAAACGTGATGCCCCTGGTGAGGGAGGCGGTGGCCTCTAAGGCAACTCTCGGGGAGATAAGCGATGGGTTGAGGGAGGTCTACGGGGAGTTCAGCCCCCTGAGGGAGTTCTGACCTTGAAAGTGAGGAAACTGGAGCACATCGGTGTAGCGGTATCGAGCCTCAAGGAGGCAAGGGCAGTGTGGGAGACCCTGGGGCTCGAGGCATCCTCGGTAGAAGAGGTCCCCTCGGAGCAGGTTAAGGTGGCGATGTTTCCATTAGGGGAGACGAGGATCGAGCTGCTGGAGCCCACCGCGGCCGACAGCCCTGTCGGAAGGTTCCTTCGGAAGCGCGGCGAAGGAATCCACCACTTGGCTTTCGAGGTGGAGGACATAGAGGCGGCCTGCGAGGAGCTCAGGTCTGCCGGTGTAAAGCTGGTGTACGAAGCCCCTAGAAGGGGCGAGGGAGGCTCATGGGTCAACTTCATCCATCCCTCCTCCACCAGCGGCGTCCTCATCGAGCTGAGGGAACATTCCTAGGCGCACACGTTCTTATTGTAAACCCGCTTCAGAGGACTGTGGCCGCGGAATCCGATGGCCCGAGACGAGACAGTACCGCTCTGGTCGGTGGTTACCTCCCTGGAGGGGCAGTCAGATGTCCTCGCGACTCGTAAGGCGAGATGTGGTGGACTCCACCAACGAGGTGGCCAAGAACCTGGTCGCTGAGGGAACCCCACCTTGGACGGTCGTCGTGGCGAATAAGCAGGTGGAGGGGAGGGGGCGATTCGGGAGGAGATGGGTCTCACCCCGCGGCGGCCTCTATGTGTCCGTGGCAGTGCGTGAGGACTTGGACAGGCTGCCCATCATCTCTCTCTCGGCTGGCCTCGCGGTGGTGGATGTCCTCCGCGAGCTGAGCCTGGAGTCGACGTTGAAGTGGCCCAACGATGTCCTGATCAGGGGGGCGAAGGTCGCTGGAATCCTGGTGGAGGGGCTTGTGGGACCCGACGCCTATTGGGGCATCCTTGGAATCGGTATCAACTCCAACGTACCCCTGGAGCGTCTACCACCTGAATTCGCAGGGAGAACGACGACCTTGAGGCACGAGCTCAGCGAAGAGGTGGACAATGAGCTCCTGCTGGAAACGCTACTGAGCCTCCTCCAGAGGGGTTACCCTGCTCCCGGCGAAGAGGATAGAATCGTGGCCCGCTACAGGGGCGTATGCTCGACCCTCGGCAGATGGGTGAAGGTTGAGACAAGCCAAGGCATTCTCGAGGGGAGGGCTGTGGACATAAGTCCTACAGGGTTCCTTCTTCTAGAGGCGAAGGAGGTGACGGTGGAGGTGTCGGAGGGCATCATTCTGATGGAGGCTTGAAACCTACCACCGGAAGCTATTTCGCCACGACGGGATTAGGGACGGGAGGGATTCCCCTGGCATCAAGAAGGCTCGTTGTCAAGCTGGGAGTCGTATTGCTCATCTCCGCTCTGTTACTGACCGGTCTCTCAATCCCTCTCGGACCTCTACCGCCTCTGGGGGGTCTGTTGGAGCCTGCGGGAGGCTTCTGGACCATCGCAGAGGACGCGGGACCAGTATACCAACGTACCCTGTCATTTCCAGGCCTGATGAACCCTGTCGAGATATACAGGGACGAATACTACGTACCTCACATCTTCGCTCAGAACGACACGGACCTCTTCATGGCCGTTGGATACATACAGGCCTCTGACAGGCTCTTCGAGATGGACTTGACCAGGCGCTTGGCATTGGGCAGCCTCTCAGAGGCGCTGGGAGCGTCCTTCGTTGAGACGGACGTGTTCATGAGGTCCATGGGGCTGAGATATGCCTCAGAGCTTGGCGAGCAGGCCCTCCTAGAATCGAATGAGGAAGGGTTGGTGGCGATGCGGGCCTTTGCCGAAGGGGTCAACGTCTACATCCAAGAGGTGTCCCCTGGTCGACTTCCCTTGGAGTTCAAGCTTCTCAACTACAGGCCTAGCCCTTGGAAGCCCTTGGATAGCATAGCCCTTGGCAAGTACCAGGCCTGGAGCCTCAGCGCGAGCTTCATGGATCTAGAGCTCAAGCTGTTCCGGGACGAGTTCGGTGCGCAAGCAACTGAGGAGCTGTTCCCGGTGAACATGCCCTTTCCAGTCCCCATAATACCCCCAGGCCAGGCGCCACCATCGCCCGTCCATGCTTCGCCTGCATCGGTCGACCTCTCCAGGGATACGGTAATGGATGTTCTTGAGCGATACTCCTCCGTCCGGCCCCTCCTCCGGATGTTCCAGCCCATGGCAAGCAACAACTGGGTTGTCGGACCCGAGAAGTCCGCTACAGGGGCCCCCATACTTGCTAACGACCTTCATCTGCTTCTGACCCTTCCCTCTGTCTGGTACGCAGTCCGCCTCTCTAGCCCCTCCTACAACGTCTACGGAGTCACCTTTCCTGGAGTCCCCGTTGTAGTCATCGGTTTCAATGAACACATCGCCTGGGGCATGACCAACGTCGGAGCCGATGTAACAGATTTCTTCGTCGAGAGGGTGAACCCTGAAGACGAGGACCAGTACCTCTACAAGGGTCAGTGGAGGGACTTCGACGTGAGAGAGGAGGTAATTCAGGTCAGAGGAGGCAGTCCCGTCACCCTCAGGCTGAAGATCTCCGTCCATGGACCCGTGATCACGAGCCACAACCAGACGGTCGCCATGCAGTGGACTGGCCACATGGTGACATCCGAATCCCAAGCCCTCGCAAGCCTCAACACGGCCTCTAACTGGGCGGAGTTTCGGGCTGCTCTCGAGAACTTCCAGGTTCCGGCCCAGAACTTCGTGTACGCTGACGCGGACGGCAACATCGGAATTGTGGTGAACGGCCTCTATCCCATCAGGGCCAAGGGTCTGGGCCGCTTTCCTGTGAATGGATCCACTGGAGAGTACGACTGGGTGGGCAACATGTCATACGATGAGGTTCCCAGCTCCTTCAATCCATCCCAGGGTTTTCTCGTGAGCGCCAATCAGATACCGACGGCTGACAATGTGCCATACCTAGACTGGTCCTGGGCGGACAGATATCGAGCCGCCAGGATCAACGAGAGACTGCGGGGGCTGGAGTCCGTCACCGTCGAGGACATGAAGGCCCTTCAGCAGGATCACTTTTCCATCGACGCTCGAGAGTTCGTGCCCATCTTGGTTCAGGCCTTCCAGTCCCTTCCAGGCGGTGGTGCCTCTCTCCATTCGAAGGCCGTAAGTGCCATCCAGCGCCTCCAGAACTGGGACTTCATCATGGATGCGAACAAGGTTGAACCAGCTCTCTATCTGGTGTGGCTTCACAACTACCGCGAGGCCACCTTCAGGGATGAGTGGGATGCCAGGGGTCTGGAACAGGTAGGCCTGCCCTCCACCAGCGTGTTGGAGAACCTTACGAAGTTTCAGCCTGATTCAATCTGGTTTGACGACGTCGCGACCCAGGACGAGTCTGAGAATCGGGATGCAATCATCAGGAGGGCGTTCGTGGAGACTTTGGATGGCTTGGAGGAGCACATGGGTTCCTCCATGGAGCAGTGGTCGTGGGGCGAGATGCACAGGCTCCAGGTGCGACATCTCACGGATCTGGAAGCCCTAAGTTCGGACGTGGTCCCCCGTGACGGGGGCCCCTTCACCGTAGACGTGGCCGGCGGAGCTTACTCCGATGGAGAGATTTTGGCCACCCATGGGCCTTCCTGGCGAATGGTTGTCGACTTCTCCCCCACGCTGACGGATGGGTTCCCTATAGGCTACGGTTCCTATCCAGGAGGCCAGAGCGGCCATCCCATGAGCCCCCACTACCAAGACCTCTTCGCGCTGTGGAGGAACCGTCAGTACCACGAGCTACAGCTGACTGAAGAGGAGGACCTTGCGATGGCTGCGGTCTCCCGGAGGTAATCATCTTGGAAATAGTTACGAGAAGGCATCCCTGGTACACCATCCTGCCCCTAACGGCGATTCTCGCGTTTCTGCTGACGCTGACGGGCTACTGGCAACTCATCTTCGCCGCTGGCCTCCTGGCTGGAGTCCTGATGAAGCGAACCTGGGGTTCCTTTGCCGTGGGCCTCGTGGCCGGGGGCCTTGCGTGGGGCGTTCCTCTGGCAGTCCTCACCGCCTACTATCCCCTGCAGGATGCCTCCGCGCTCCTCCTGGAGATCATCGGACTGTCCCCATCCCTGGTCATCCTGCCCTACATCCTGGCCCTCATCATCTCCTCTCTGGTGACGGCCCTGGGTGCCCTCCTTGGGGGCTATGCCTACGCCCTTCTGGAATCGAGCAGGGCTGACATGGCGAAGGTCCGCTGAGGGTCCTCCACGCCCGAAGGCGAGAGAGGTCGTGATCCAATATGCAGGGAAAGATTCTTGGGTATACACCAGTGGCCTTGGCCAGCGTCCTATCCGCCGTCCTCCTCTGGGCCATATCCTTCCCAGCCCTGCGTCTCGGCCTCCGTTTCTTCCCTCCAGTCACGATGGCTCTCCTCAGATACGGCTTGGCTGCCCTTCCGGTCCTCGCATACTTCCACTTCAGGTTTGGAATGCGACGTTCCCTCAGCGAGGCGAGGGAGGACCTCCCGCTTCTCCTGGCCCTTGGGGTCTTCAGCGTGGCCATTCCAAACATCACCCAGAACCTCGGCCTGTGGAGAAATGAGAGCAGCTCCCTGACAGCCATCATCCAGGCTTCCAGTCCCGCCTTCGCCGTCCTCCTAGCCTTCATGGTCCTCAAGGAGAGCATCGGTTGGAAGAAGGTCATGGGCATCGTCCTGGCCGTGTCGGCCACTTCTCTCCTGGCGGCGGGGGACCTCACCCTCCAGGGATCCACCTTCGAGGGGAACCTGCTGATTCTGGCATCCTCCGTCTCCTACGGCGTCTCAGGCATCATCGCCAAGACCCTTCTATCCCGCCGGGAACCGGGAGTGGTGGTGGGGTGGAGCTTCATATTCGGCGCCCTCCTCATCCTCCCGGCCGTACCTCTGGACTGGGGTCTCCCCCTCACGCTGGAGGCTGAAGGTTGGTTCATCCTCCTCTTCCTGGCCTTTCTGCCAGGCGTCCTGGCCTCCTTCCTCTTCTACGTCGTCCTCCAGGGCCAGGACCTCTCCCGCCTCGTCTTCTTTCTGTACCTGATCCCCGTGCTGGCGGCCATCCCCTCTGTCCTGTTTCTGGGGGAAATCGTCACCCTTCGCATGGCCTTCCTGGGCATCCTCATCATAGTGGGCGTGGCCATAGCTCAGCACGGGGGCCCGGCAACGGGACTGCCCAGGGGTTAACCTTTAGTGGTGAGTTGGGCTACCAGCCCCCATGGTCCCCAACCTGAAGGAGTGGGAGGCCCGGCTTCCGAAGGCACCAGCCGCCGTGGCCAACTACATCACCTTTCGCAGGAGTGGGAACCTTGGGTTCACTGCCGGCATCGTTCCCATGGTGGAGGGGAAGCTCAAGGTCACCGGCCGAGTGGGGAGGGAGGTCTCCCCGAGAGAGGGCTATGAAGCCGCCAAGACATGTGCCCTCCTTGGATTGAGCATCCTGAAGAACGAGTTGGGAAGCCTCTCCAAGGTTTCCAAGGTCCTCCAAGTAGTGGTTTACGTGGCCTCCGAGGAAGGCTTCAACGAGCAACCGAAGGTGGCGGACGGGGCCACCGACCTCCTGACGGAGGTACTGGGAGCTTCAGGGAGGCCTACGAGGGTGGCCATAGGCGTGCAGGAGCTTCCCTTGCGGTCCCCAGTGGAACTCTCAATGGTTGTGGAGCTCTCCGACTAGCCCAGGAAAAGGTTATTACAACTCGATGGGTTCTGCGCCTTCGGGAGTTCAATGCCCGACGACAGGATGGAGGACCTCAGGAAGCGGAAGGAGGCGGCCCGGCAGGGGGGCGGACCCGAGAGCATCGAGAAGCAGCACGCCAGGGGCAAGCTCACAGCCAGGGAGAGGCTGGATATCCTGCTGGACCCAGACACCTTCGTGGAGATCGACCCCTTCGTGACCCATCGTTGCGCGGACTTTGGCATGGACAAGCGGAAGGTCCCGGGGGACGGCGTCGTGACAGGCCACGGCAACATCGACGGCCGCCTGGCCTACGTCTTCGCCCATGACTTCACGGTCTTCGGTGGCTCCCTGGGGGAGATGTTTGCCAGGAAGGTGTGCAAGGTCATGGACCAGGCCATGAAGGTGGGTGCTCCAGTGGTTGGTCTGAACGACTCTGGCGGTGCCCGCATCCAGGAGGGAGTCATCTCCCTCGCCGGCTACGCGGACATCTTCTACCGCAACGTTCTGGCCTCGGGCGTTGTCCCTCAGATATCCGTGATCTTGGGCCCCTGCGCCGGCGGTGCCGTGTATTCCCCAGCGTTGACGGACTTCATCATCATGGTCAAGGGGACCAGCTACATGTTCATCACAGGGCCTGAGGTCATCAAGGCCGTCACCGGCGAGGACGTAACCTTCGAGGAGCTCGGGGGCGCCGTCACCCACAACGAGAAGAGCGGGGTGGCCCACTTCGCCGCGGAGAACGAAGACCACGCCCTCTACTTGGTCCGTCGCTTGCTGAGCTTCATCCCTCCCAACAACCTGGAGGACCCGCCCCTCCTGAGGACGGAGGACTTGGCGGACAGACAGGACAGGGATTTAGACTCCGTCGTCCCCGAGGACCCGGAGAAGCCCTACGACATGCGGGAC
>JABAOH010170364.1_pt1 | contig 17013 bp, 16 predicted proteins | sample 7062181 | NCBI WGS metagenome assembly JABAOH01 (sample SAMN14538630, study PRJNA623070) | marine sediment metagenome | biome: marine biome [ENVO:00000428]; feature: marine pelagic biome [ENVO:01000023]; material: deep marine sediment [ENVO:00002113]; isolation source: pool of 5 deep marine... | reverse complement strand
AAAAGTAACCAGAAGCGCCATGCTAAACGCATCAAGCGTAGCAGGCCTCCTGCTCACCACCGCAGCCCTCATCGCTGATAAGCCGGAGCCTGCCGGAGAACCTGGCGGCGGCGGCATACCAAACATGGGCGGCATGGGCGGAATGATGTAACAAATAGACCGACAATAAATCTATAAAAAGCAAAAAGCGGGCTTTCCATTAAAGGTTAGCCCGCTTTTTTTATTTCTAATGAACTTTAGGAAAGGTAGCTAAGATTCTAAATTTTATTCAATACTATTGATAAATTTATATCCAACTGATTTGTATGCTAGCTTTGCAGCCAGAACATCGGGACCAATAATACCCGCTATAGGTGCAAGCTCTACTATATCGAGTCCCACTACTTCGCGGTTTAAAAATACTTCCCTAATAAGCCCGAGGACTTGATACCAGTCCAGACCTCCCGGCTCAGGGGTTCCTGTCCCGGGGACAATCGATGGGTCAAAAGCATCTAAGTCAATACTTATGTATACTTTTCTCATCAGACTAGAGATCACTTCCTCGACCCAATTGTCATTATTATTTTCATTGATTTCTCTTGCATGAATTATACTAATATCTTCTGTGTTTTTTATGAACTCTGCTTCTTCTTCCGAGTAACTTCTGACGCCGACTTCTGTTACCGGGATCCCGTCTTCGACGATTCTTCTCATCACACACGCGTGACTGAATTTTGTTCCCTCATATGTGTCTCTAAGGTCACAATGAGCATCAATGTTTAACACAGAGAACTCTCCATACTTTTTTCTATGCGCTAAAACTGCACCATAAGTTATTGAGTGCTCCCCGCCTAAAGTGATGATAAATTTATTATCATCCAGGAGAGATGAACAGATATTACTTATCTCATCCACCATTTCTGCAGGGTCGACATTACATTCATATTCGTCTAATGTATGTATTCCCACCCGGCATGGTTCCAAATCAATCTCATCATCGTATAGCTCAAGAGACCTTGATGCATATATTATTGAGTGCGGGCCTTTTGATGTACCTCTTCCAAACGATACGGTCCTCTCATAAGGGACGGGTAAAATCACAACTCTGGAGCTGTCGTAAGATGACTCCTCTGAGTCAAGTCCTAAAAAGTTGAAAGGCAGAAAATTTTCTTTATTCATTGAGAGAGAAAATTTAACTAAAATCCACGGCAATATCTATGCCTTGGAATTCCCTTTTAATTCATTTATTTTATAATTTATTTAAAGTAGTCAATATTGCCTTGGAAAGTTATATGACAGAAACGCCTCACTACATAAACCACCGAAAAAGACTAAGGGAGAGGTTTCAGAAATCCGGCTCTGAGGGTATGCACGACTATGAGCTGCTTGAGCTTCTGCTTACATTCTCAATCCCAAGACGTGATGTAAAACTCATTGCGAAAGAGTTAATCAGCAGATTTGGTAGTCTGGCGGGTGTTTTGGATGCGCGTCAAAGTGATCTCGAAAATGTAGATGGTGTAGGTTCGATGTCTGCTTCTTTAATTCATGTGGTAAAAGAGCTCTACAATAATTATCTTGCGGAAAACATGAAAAACCAGGATGTGCTTTCATCACCCGAGGCAGTTATTGAATTCTCAAGAGTTAAACTCTCTGGTCTATCCAATGAAGCTTTCATGGTTATATATATCAACGTGAAAAATGAGGTTATGGATTATGCACTGCTTCATGAAGGAACACTTGATAACGTAGTTGTCTACCCGAGACGAATTGTAGAAACCGCCCTTTCCAAGCATGCCTCAGGCGTCATACTTGTTCACAACCATCCAAGCGGAAACCCTATGCCTTCTAGAGAAGATAAGATGCTCACGAAAGAAATTGCAGATGCTGCCTCATCGCTAGATATTCGTGTGCTCGATCATCTCATAGTTGGAAAAGACGGCTATTTCAGTTTTATGGAGAACGATATCCTGCCTTGATATCAATAGACGTATAAATATATAGACGCTCCTATAACAATATGATCCATGGTATATTATCCCCTTGTTAGGATTCTATTGATTTCGCAGTACAAAAATCAAATAGAGCTGGGTAAATGACTAACATTAATACATCTAATCCTGAAAAGAAATCTGAATCTCCAAGCGTGCTCAGATTTATATTGACCTATGTAGTTTTGATGGGCGTGTTTTTTCTTTTAATTGGTCTTGAGCCGATTAAGGAGGTGATGGATATAAACGGCGGCTATTCAGAAGCCATAGTGGTATTAACTGCAAAGATCCTTGGATTGTTTGGAATAACCTCCACATATAGCGGAACACTTATAAGTCTGCCATCCATCACGCTCGATGTAGAGTTTGGGTGCAACGGGCTTGAGGCGGTTATGATATATGTGGTAGCGGTTCTAACCTTCCCGGCTACCTGGAGGGAAAAGATAGTTGGAATTCTTGGAGGATTTTTAGTAATACAAGTACTAAATTTAGTCAGAATTGTGGCTCTAGCCTATGCAGGGGTTTATCATAGAGAGCTTTTTGATATAGTACATATTTATGTGGCCCAGGGTGTTATGATAGCCGTTGCCCTCGGTACTTTTGTGCTCTATTTATCATATTTAAGCCATGGACAATCAGCTAAGCAGCAAGCTGCAACTTAATAGAGGCATAATAATACGGACAGCAGTTATTTTTATTGTTGCCTATTGTCTTTCTCTAGCTATATGGCTATTTCTTCCCATCCAAAACAACTATGGTCTGATTATCACCAAATTAGCATCTTATCTGATCTCAATAGTCAAAGGGGTTGATATTGTAGAAATAGTGAGGAATGCGGACATAGTAACAGTTGATTTGGTTGCCACTAAATTTGGCACATCTCAGGGTCTTCGCGCTTCAATCGATATTCCAACTGGAAACTATGCATTTAACGTCCCGCTTACATTGGCGATCATGGCTTCGTTCTATCCGCATATAAAAAGTAAGTGGCTATACGTTGAAGCTCTTGCCTTACTAATCTTTGTGCATTTTCTATTCGTTTTTTCTCTTGAGGGTCAAAAGATTACTGCTGCACTTAACGAGCAGGGTTTTGAGTCGTCTGGAGCTGCAACCATAATATTCTGGGAGTTCCTTTGGGGATTTATAGACAATATGGTGGTCAGGTTCGAGCCCTTTTTAATCGGCGCATATCTGTATCTTCTAAGAAACAGGGTGCGTGTGAGGAAGACCACACCTGAGAAGACGGAGAAAACCCAGAGAGCTGCCACAAGGCAAACTCCTAGAAAGAGGAAGTCTAAAAAGAGGAGATAATTACTTATATTGTCCGCCCATAGTTTTGGTTCCTAAAATAATATTGCTCCAAAGCACGCCAAGCATATAGGTTATATAAATCAACACTATTCCTACAATAAAAGATATCAGCATTCCTATTATATCGATGAATCCATAGGCGTTACCGCTAAAAAACAATTCGCCCGCAAGCTTAAATACATCGTCACTTCTCCACCGAAGTGCACCAATTGTTGGGGAAATTGCATTTGCTATTCTAGATACAATAATTGACCCCAACTCATAGTAGTCTCCCGAGAAAGATATAAATGGAGCAAATGCGACGGGAATTGCAATTCCTAATTTAACAGCAGCCCATATTGGTTTTGACCCGGCAGCTGATCTAAGCAAAGGTACTCCTATAAATATAGTTAGAAGGAACGGGAAGAAAACGGTCAGCAGGTAAATCATATCGCTTCCTTTTNNCTGTCCTGCATACTCTGATCCTACTGTAACAAAAGGAAATATCTCCTTCAGAAATTCCGCTCCATACTTAGGGCTTATTTGAAGCTCTGTTACAATGCCCCCGCCGAGCATACATCCGAATGCGTGGCCAAGTTCGTGGAGTGGAACGTAGACCCACCAAGTGGATATGAAGCAAACAATAATAATTAAAAGAACAGGGAGTGAGAATTTTGCAATACAACTCTCAAGAGCGGATAAGAAATCCTCAAAGGGAGTTGCTAAAATATTTTTTATCATTAGCGTACTGTGCATTTTATATAAGATAGTTTCAAATTCAATCAATTGCGCAGCTTAAAATACATTTTAACTATACTACATATAGTACATATATTATATTGGCATGAACTATCATAATCACGCTATAGTTGGCCGAAGTATTGAAAAATAGTTCAAAGTTAGGCTTATTTATAATGACTGAGGTGTGGTTTTTAATTAATATATCGGTCGTTTTGGTATATTTACGAATAATATGGGCTGATTTAGGAGGCATTATATGAAACCTACGATTATGGCGATGTTGATAATATTCGCCTTTGGTTTTTTCCTATATAACATATACACCCTTATCAGGGTTCTGTGTATTGGTAAATATGAGATGAGGTTCGACAATATCCCTGAGAGAATAAAAAGGGTTCTTATATATGTATTCGGCCAAAAAAGACTTGTAAAGAACTACACATTTGCAGGTGTTGCCCATTTCATGATTTTCTGGGGCTTTATAATTATCACAATAGGTACAATTGAGCTGTTGGTCGGCGGAGTTGTCCCCGGGTTTAGGCTCATTCCCGGTGAGGCCCATAAATATTACGAATTTATATTAGATATAGTCCAGTTCTTAGTCTTAATAGCAATAATAATGGGAATAATCAACAGAACCACAATTGCAAAAAGGCGTGAAGTAAATGGTCTTGATGCGGTTGTTGTACTGGGGCTTATATTTGGACTTATGGTCACGGCTTTTGGATTTACGGGCTCTGCAATTGCTATGGGTATGGGAGAGGCAGAGTATCTGCCGGTATCAAATGTTTTTGCTATGCTCTTTTTCAATGGAATGAGCGAAAATGGCCTTATATTCTCATATGAGTTCTTTTGGTGGTTTCATATACTAATAGTCTTAGGATTCCTTAATTATCTGCCATATTCCAAACATAGCCACGTTTTTACAGCTGTTCCAAATGTATTTTTTCAGAATTTAAGCCCTAGAGGAGCACTTAAACCTATAGATTTTGAGGATGTTCCTGATGATATTGATCATTTTGGCGCTGGCAGGCTGGAGGATTTCACCTGGAAGGACATCTTGGATGCGTATACCTGCACAGAGTGCGGAAGATGCACGGATAACTGTCCCGCATGGCATACCGAAAAGCCCCTTTCTCCAAGAGAAATTGTAGTGAAAATAAGGCATTACGCCTCAAGTGAGGGGGGTGAATATCTAAATGGCAGTGATACCTCCGCACTTGACGATATTCCCGGTCCGGATTGGGTTACAGAGGATGAGCTTTGGGCTTGCACGAGCTGCAACGCTTGTGTTGAGCAATGTCCTTTATTTATTGACCAAATGGGCAAAATAATGGAAATGAGACGCTTCCTTACACTTGAAGGAAGACTCACGGGTCCTGCCGGCAAAACCCTTCAAAAACTACAGCAGCAGGGCAATCCATGGGGATTCGGCGAATCTGAAAGGGCCAAATGGGTATCAGAGGTAGAAGGCCTAAATGTTATAGGGGAGGACGGCATAGAAGACGCAAGCGAATTCGACTATGTCTATTGGATGGGCTGTTACGGCGGATATGATCCAAGGGGCCAGAATATTGCAAAATCGGTAGTAAGTCTTCTAACCCAGGCGGGGGTTAAGTTTGCAGTTCTAGGGCCTATGGAAAAATGCACCGGAGACCCTGCAAGGAGACTAGGTGAAGAAGCCCTATATCAGATGTTAGCCACTGAAAACATTGAGAATTTAAATGAACTCAAGGTCAAAAAAGTAATTGCAAATTGTCCACACTGTTTTAATACAATTAAAAACGAATATCCTCAGTTTGGCGGCAATTATGAAGTAATTAACCACACAGAGCTGCTTAGTGAATTAGTATCTCAAGGCAGGCTAAAACCTACCAAAGAGGTTAACGAAGAGGTCGTATATCATGATCCTTGCTACCTTGGCCGTTACAACCGGATATTTGATGCTCCAAGAAAGGTATTAAAATCCATACCGGGCCTAAAGCTGGTTGAGTTAGATCGAAAGAAAGAAAGGAGCTTCTGCTGTGGAGCAGGCGGCGGGAAAATATGGATGGAAGAAGAAGCCCCAAGGGTTAACTGGAATAGGTTTGAGGAAGTCGAATCCAAAAACCCCGATAGTGTGGCGGTTGCGTGTTATTTCTGTGACACAATGTTTGAAGATGCTGCGAAGCAGGCTGGAAACGAGGATATTCAAATTAAGGATATCTCAGTGATATTAAGAGAATCTGTTGAAGCCGATTCAAAGACTCAGAATTAAAAAGTCAATAATATAAGCTGGTTATAAGGTTTTTTTAGCTTAGGACCTTCCCTATTAATCAATATGCTAGACCCTGCTTAAACCTTGTAAATCTCCTAAATAGAGTTATGCTTTTTGTCACATGGAAACATCTAAAAAGTACTCATCTATATTTATAGATTCGGGTAATGGCTGGTTTTCAGGAGAAGCCGGTTCTAGTACATACATAGCTTACGGCAGGCCGGAAATTCGTTTCTCATCAATTGGAAAGCAAATAACCATAAGTACTGATAACGATACTAATTTGCTAATTGCTGACCCGCTTGAAGTATTGGATGATTACTTAGATCAGGGATATACGGCTGTCGGATATATCGGATATGAATATTCCCAATACACTACTGCAGGCTTTGTCCCAATACGTAAGAAACATGGAAATAAATATCCGGATGTAAATTTTCTCCTATATAAGGATATAAATCCCAGTCCTTCAAACAATTATCAAGAATTGTTCAATAACCTCCAACTTGCCGAAAACACTCAAGAATTTGGTCTAAAAGCTCATTATGGATACACTCCGCGAATATGCAGCAATATTACCAAGGATCAATATATAGAAATGGTCAAAAGGGGAAAGTCTTATATAGAAAGTGGTGACGTCTATCAAGTCAATCTTTCGCAGTCTATGTCAGCAGAGTTGAAGCTGCATCCGTTAAGATACTTTAGCAAGTTTTACTCTATACAACCTGTCCCGTTTGGCTGTTATATAGATTTTGGTGATTATCAACTACAAAGTGGCTCAATGGAGCTGTTTTTAAGAAAAAAAGGCCCCAAATTGGTGACAAATCCCATAAAAGGCACCTCTAAAAGGGGAAAAACTGGCGAAATAGACACAATTCTTAAAGCAAAGCTAATTGGCAGTGATAAAGAAAGGGCCGAAAACCTTATGATTGTGGATTTAATGAGAAATGATCTGGGTAAGGTGTCTAAAACGGGCACGGTCAAAGTAAATAAGCTTTTTGATATAGAATCCTATACCACTTTGCACCAAATGGTATCAGAGGTCGAGTCACAAGTTGATGAAAATATTAAAGTATCACAGATACTTAAGGCGACTTTCCCGCCAGGATCCGTTACCGGGGCACCCAAAAGACGAACACTTGAGGTTATAGATGAGCTGGAGCCTCACCTAAGAGGCCCGTACTGCGGAGCTATAGGAATATTTTATCCAAACCGCGATTTTACACTCAGTGTCGCAATTAGAATAATGGTATCCGAGGGAGAAAAAGCCATCTTTTATGTCGGCGGCGGCATCGTCTGGGATTCGGACCCGGAAAAGGAATACACTGAAACTCTATTGAAATCAAAGGCTCTAACTAGTGCAATGGGCATGGAGAAATAGTGAATTACTATAATAAATGAAATTATTAGTTCGTAACAATATATGAAGAAATATGTATATTTAGATGGAAACAAAATCGACGATTCGATGCCTCTTCGCACTCTCTTTTATGGGGAGGGGGTATTTGAAACCTTTAGATTTAAGAGCGGATTACCCGTGCTTTTTGACGAGCATCTGAGCCGTATGGAAGTGGGCGCGGGTGTTCTTCAGATCCCGTTTCCTTCAAAGCAATATATCAAAGACCTTACAGATCAAGCATTATCCGAGTCGGAATTACATGACGCATATGTAAAGATATGTCTTGTTTCAAATGGGAGCTGGGCCTTCTACGAAGCAGCCGAATCATCCCAAGTCCTTATAATTATTAAAGAATATGACTCATCCGATAGTCCGCTTAGATTAAATGTCAATTCTTTTAGAATTATGTCAAATTCTCCTTTAAGAGCCGTTAAATCAATGAATTATCTGGAAAATATCCTGGCCAGAAGAGAAGCTATCGATGCAAATTTAGACGAGGCATTATTCTTGAATGAAAAAGATGAAGTAGTAGAGTGTAGTGCAGGAAATATTTTTTGGTATAAAGACAACACTCTTTATACTCCTAGTGATGAATGCGGATGCCTTCCTGGGACAACCCGAGATTTATTACTTGATTCTGCAAGAACCTTCGATTTGGAATCCGAATCGGGAAAATACTACCTTGATAGCTTATTAGGTGCTGAATTTATCTTTATTACAAATTCTCTGAGTGGTTGTATGCCGGTTACCGAACTGCAAGGCACGCAATTTTTAGCTGATAATGATAAATTCAAAATGATTAAAGGGTTGCTTTTTGACAAGCTGGAATGGACATAATTTGTCACATTTCTATTATAAATTACTTCAAACTACCCTATTATGAATCTCAATTTGCAGAACATTTTGCACAAGCCCTTGAAATCACACAATATTTGATAAAAGTGGAAGAATTGTGGACAAAAATTAGCGTTAATTTGCCCAAAAATATATAACCTATCTATATTATTGGATTATTTTTATTAATACTTTCTTAACAAAAGTGTGGAATTCTATCCACATTTATAAATGTTTCACGTGAAACAGTCTAGTTTTGCTATTTGCCTACGCAGAATTTGCTAAAGATTCTCCCAAGAATATCTTCTGTAGTGACCTCACCCGTTATTTCACCTAGAGCGTCTAATGCAAGTCTCAGGTCCAGAGCTATAAACTCCGGAGATTCCGATCTGTCTACAGAGTTGAGAAATGCCTGGAGTCTGTCCTTGGATTTTTCAAGTGCAAGCTTATGCCGCATCTCCGTCAGTACTATTTCGCTGGATTCGGCCTTGTTAGTTTTCCTAATTAGTAAATCCCGTACGATATCCTTCAGCTCTTCGATGCCGGTTCCCAGCTTCGCAGAAGTGACCGCTATTTTATCCTCATCTATGTAGGGTTTTAGGTCGTTTTTGGTTGTTTTTGGTTTAATATCGGACTTGTTTAGGGCTAAAACTGCCTTTTTCTCCCTAATTTGCTTCAAAATCTCCATATCGTCGCTATTTAGCTCCGTGCTTGAGTCAATTACGGCAATTATTAGCTCAGCTTCATCAGCTTTCTTCTTCGCAAGCTTAACCCCAATATTCTCTATTTCATCATCAGTAACTCTAATACCGGCCGTATCGGTAAGTTTTAATGCTATTCCTCTAACATCTACTGTTTCTTCTATAAAATCTCTAGTTGTGCCCGGTATGTGGCTTACAATGGCCCTATCTTTCAATAGTAGTTGGTTTAAAAGGCTCGACTTTCCCGCATTTGGCTTTCCCACTATTGCAGTATGTACCCCGTTTTTTATTATTCTACCCTCTTCATAAGTGCTTGTAAGCATTGAAATATTTACCAACAATTCGTTTGTCTTTTCTACAAGTCTGTTGGTGACAATAGGGTCTATATCTTCCTCTGGAAAATCCACTTGCGCCTCTACTTCTGCCAATATATCTGCTATTTTGTCTTTGTATTGACCAATTTTCTCTGAAAGTACCCCTTCTAGCTGTAATTCTGCCTGTTTTAGGCCTTCCGAGGTCTGTGCATTTACAACATCTGTTACCGCTTCGGCCTGTGCCAGGTCCATTTTGCCGTTTAAGTAAGCTCTCAGTGTAAATTCTCCGGGGTTTGCAGGCCTTGCCCCCAATCTTAAAAGCAGATCCAGTATCTTCTTTGGTACAAGATGGCCTCCATGCGAGTGTATCTCCGCCATATCTTCACCCGTGTAGGAGTTAGGTGATTTCATCACTGTGCAAAGTACTTCGTCAAGGATTGTACTTGATGTATTATCCGATATTTGTCCATGGTATAGATGGTGTGGCTCCATTTCTTGGACCCCAGAGCCTTTAGCGTTTCTAACAAATATTTCCTCTATAATTTCATGGGATCCCAGACCGCTTATCCTGATTACTGCTATACCACCGTCCCCATGCGCAGTAGCTATGGCAGCAATTATATCCTGATCATACGGCATATTTGTATCGGCGTTCATATTGTAAGCTTCCTTAATTCAGGAAGTAGTATAAAGAATTTTAAGCAAGATTCTACATAGAGATGAAAGGGTTTTATTTTTTTAGCAATTTGAGAAGGGTTTTGCTTGCTAAGCTTAGGGGTGTGGCAGAGCGATGGGCTTTAGTCATCATGATTGCACCCTCTGTATGGGAGATAATTAGCAGTGCTAAGGCCCTTGCTGATACGTCGTCTCTAAACTCCTTTTCCTTTATACCCTCTTTAATACAGATTTGAATCTGCTTTTGCCAATAGCCGAAGAACTCAGATATCCTTTTCCTAAACTTTTCATTAATATCACTCATCTCAAGTGCGAGGTTGCCTAAGGGGCAGCCCATTTTGAAATTCAGCTTCTTATGGCGATAGATAAGCATGCGGTAATATTTATTCAGTCTGGCCTCAGGGGTAAATGTACGGTCTCCGAGTGTAGCTGCAAATAATGTATCCTCGTACTCTTTGATTATCATCTCTAGTACAAGGAGTCCAATCTCTTCTTTGGATTTGAAGTGATAATAAAGGTTGCTTTTTGTTACCCTTGAGCTCTTTATTATGTCGTCAATAGATGTACCCTGAAATCCTTTTAAATGTATGAGTTTCTTGGCACTGTCTATAATTTTCTCCCTGCTGTCCTTCAACGTATATGCCTCGCTATCATGTCGCAAATTTAATTTAGTACCAACCGGTCAGTTCTAATTATATATTGCAAGAAGTATCAAGTCAATATTTTTGCAATACTATAATAAGCCGTGAAATCTCTGGTTCATTTCTGTGAAATCATGGACTAACGCAAATTGGCCTACAGTACGTTAAAGCTAATCTTTAAAGGTGACTCGGGGTAGAAGTCTACTACATCACTATCCATCTTTTGCTGTATCAGCACTTTGAATTTATCTCCCATGAGCTCAGGTAGAAATAAATTTTTAATAGCGTTTATATCTTTTTCTAAGGAAACATTATGTTTTTTATTTTTCTTGATATTGTTATTTATTATATCTAAAATTCCCCAGTCAATAAGAAATTGTCCCTGGGTTGTATAGCAAACTTTCTTTAATCCCAAAGCCTCTCCGACAGCGATTAAATTGCTGAAGTCTACATGAGCAGTTATATCCTGCTCGCCGATGTTTATATATGGTTTCTCATTTATTTGATGTTTGTGCAGACACTTATATGTACCTTTCATTCTATCAGGGCTAAAAAGTTCTGGGGCCAAATATCCATAATCAATAGTTAGTATGATTCCCTTGTCTAGTATAGTATCAATCTGTCCTAACAGCGTCTCAGAGTTAAGGTTGATCTCAAATTCCTGGCCTTCTTTGAAATCTATGTCTTCTCTTTTTATATATTCATCCAAACTTTCACTGCTAAGTTCATCTGTGGTTTCAACAAGCTCTCCGTTCTTTATAGTTACATAGATTTCTTCTACATTTCCATTTGTATACTTTAGTCTGTGGAAAGGGAGGGCATCGAAGAGTTCATTAGATATAACGACACCACTGGTTTTTCGATCATTAAGGTCTTCCAGTGCTGAGAGCCATTTTATCCTATCTGAATGGTTGTTAAGTAATTTGCTTGAGTGGTTTTTATATGAGCTGTTTTTCTCTACTATATAGTAAGTTAGCCCCTCATAGTCAGATTCACTATGAGCTTTTATATAATCTAGTATGTCAAGTGCAAGGAATCCTTTGCCTGCTCCAATTTCAATAACGGCCAAGCTATCTTTGCCTAGCAGGTCAAACGATTTAAGTACGAACTTACCAATGACATGGCCAAATGCGCTATGAACGTGGGGACTGGTGTAAAAGTCTCCTTCCTTGCCTATATTTGCCCTAGCTGCTCTATAATATCCGAGACCCGGATCGTAAAGTGCAAGCTCCATGAATTGGGCGAATGTTATTTGTGTTTTATCTCTTATTTCAGATTTAATTATTTCTGCTAATTTATTCATAGCAACAATGTGTTTTTTGCACAATTTGAGTAAATTATATCAGACTTATATAGTCTAGCTGTTATTTATTTGTTAATATCCCGTTGGAAAAGCTATGAATTTAATAAGAAAGCTGTTTAAAGGACCAATCTTTGTCGTAATAGTTCTTGTATTTTTCATTACATGCACTATTGCGGATCTGCTGGTTAGGGATAAGCGGAACAAAATCGTTACTTTTTCTCAAATCGCATCTTTTTGCTCTAAAATGGCTCTTATAGTATTAGGAGTCAAAGTAAATTTGAAAAATATGGATAGCTATATTAATACGGATAAAAACTATATGATTGTATCCAACCATCTTTCATATTTAGATATCTTTGTTATATATACTGCTCTTCCAGCAGTTTTTGTTGCAAACGCTGAACTGGAAGAGGAGTTTCTTTTGGGTGATGTTACAAGGTATGCAGGAGGGATTTTTGTCGAAAGAAGAAATCGCACAAAGTTACTTGAGGATATGGATAAAATTTCAGATGTGCTCAATATGGGTCTCAACATAGTTCTTTTCCCTGAGGCGACGACTTCAAATGGAGAGTCTGTGCTTCCTTTTAAAGCTCCTTTCCTTAAATCAGCAATTGACACAGAAAACGATGTGCTTCCAGTATGTATGAATTATAAAAAAATAAATGGGGGGCCTGTAAATAAAGACAACAGGGATTTTATTTTTTACTATGGCAGTATCGGTTTTTTTGAGCACTTTATCAGACTGCTGGGTGTAGGAAGCATAGAGGTTGAAATGCAAGCTCTCGAAGTAATAAAGATGAATCCTAATATGACAAGAAAAGAACTCTCTCAGACGGCATATGAGAAAATCAGCGGTGCATATAACGGTATTCAATAAGTGATGTAGTAATAATTGTATCTAGGAATAAATGTTATAGAATTTAGACGCGCGACATGATTACACATGTTCTTGCTCTCATTGGGTGTGTTGGTTATCATAAAACCTTCCAAAAGAATAAATGGAGGAGAACCGATAATGGATGTTAAATGGGCGAGCCGTATAGCAGAGCTACCACCTTATCTGTTTGCAGAAATAGATGCTAAAAAAAATGAATTGATCAGTAAAGGTGTAGATGTGATTGATTTGGGGGTTGGTGATCCGGATCTGCCTACGCCCGATTTTATAATTGATGCATTAAATGAAGGCGCCAGGGACCCCGAGAACCATAGATATCCCTCATATCAAGGCATGAGGTCATTTAGGGTCGCTGTAGCCGAGTGGTATAAAGAAAGATTCAACGTAGATATAGATCCTGATACAGAAGTGGTTGCTTTAATTGGCTCAAAAGAAGGCATTGCTCATGCGCCTATGGCATTTATAGACCCAGGTGATGTTGGCTTATACACTGATCCGGGCTACCCTGTATACCCTACATCTATCAGCTTTGCGGGAGGAACAGCTTACCCTGTGCCTCTTTATAAGGAAAATGAATTCCTACCGGATTTTGGCGCGATTCCAGAAGACATAAGAAAGAAGGCTCAGATATTCTTCCTAAATTATCCCAACAATCCAACGACAGCAGTTGCAGAGAAAGATTTTTTTGAAGACCTAGTCGATTTTGCGGCTAAAAATAATATTCTCATCTGCCATGACGCTGCATACACTGAAATAGCTTATGATGGTTATACTCCACTCAGCTTTCTTCAGACAGAAGGTGCCAAGGATGTTGGAATTGAGTTCCATTCTCTATCTAAAACGTTCAATATGACTGGGTGGAGAATAGCTTTTGCGGTCGGAAATGCAAAAGCCATTGCTGGAATAGGAAAGATCAAAACCAATATAGACTCCGGTGCGTTTCAAGCAGTTCAGTATGCAGGCATTGTGGCGCTCCAAAATTACAAACAGGGCCTGCAGGACAGAATAAATATATTTCAAGAGAGAAGAGATCTTTTTTGTAAAGGTCTAGACGAGGCAGGACTGAAATATAGTTTTCCGAAAGCCACTTTTTATGTATGGTTTGAGGTCCCCCAGGGGCTTACATCCGCAGAGTTTTCATCCAGGCTTTTGACTGAGTCGGGAATAGTTGTAACGCCAGGCAATGGTTTTGGGGATTATGGAGAAGGTTATGCCAGGGTTTCAACAACCTTCAGCACCGAGAGAATTATTCAAGCAGTCGATAGATTAAAGGAAACAAGGTTTTAACTCTCATAAGAAGCAATAGGAAAAAGAATTGGAATATTTTATTTTAATTTCTAAAATTGTTACAACAGCTGTATATGGTTTAGCGCTCCTGCTTCTATGTACTTTTGGAATTCACAGATATTACCTCTCATATATGTATAGCAGAAATAAAGACAAAGCTCCCTCTCCAAAGGGCAAATTTGATAAGCTGCCGTTTGTCACTATACAACTTCCTGTATTTAACGAGATGTATGTAGTGGAGAGATTAATCTCCTCCGTATGCAATATTGATTATCCTAAAGAGCTTTTGGAAATCCAGGTTCTTGATGATTCAACGGATAAGACCACTGAGATTGCCCGCAGTTGTGTTGAACAATTTAGAGATAAGGGATTCAATATAGAGTGCATGCACAGAGAAAGCAGAGAAGGATATAAAGCCGGGGCCCTGAGAGAAGGGCTTAGATCCGCAAACGGGGATTTGGTAGCAATCTTTGATGCTGATTTCATGCCTCCGCGTGATTTTCTCAAAAAAACTGTAGATTATTTTGTAGACCCGCAGGTCGGTATGGTTCAAGTCAGATGGGGACACGTGAATCAGGATTATTCAACTCTTACTAAATCGCAGTCAATTCTCCTTGACGGACACTTTATGATAGAGCAGACAGCCCGTTTTAACAACGGCATGTTTTTTAATTTCAATGGCACAGCAGGGGTGATCAGGAAGAAGTGTATAGAATCCTCCGGCGGATGGCAGCATGACACACTCACCGAGGATCTGGATCTTAGTTACAGAGCACAGCTAAATGGCTGGAAGCTGGTATATCTAAAGGATTCCACGGCAGATGCCGAATTGCCGGTAGATATGAATGCGTTTAAGTCTCAGCAGCACCGCTGGGCAAAAGGCGGAGTCCAGACTGCATTTAAAATTCTTCCCCAGATTTGTAAAAACAAGGATCTGCCCTTTAGGATTAAATCCGAGGCTTTCTTTCATCTATTTGGCAACATCTCCTACATACTTCTTCTAGTTTTGCTATTATTGATGTTCCCGATGGGATTTTTCTGGCAGTCTATTGCTTGGCATAATTTAGTTTTGTTTAATCTTTTTGCAATCTCAGCAGGAACTTTGAGTTTTGCTTTCTTTTATGCATTAACGGTTAAAGAAGCACACGGACATAATTGGCTTAACTATCTTAAATATGTTCCAGTTGCAATCTCTGTTGGCGTGGGTATTGCTGTGAACAACAGTAAAGCAGTGGTTGAGGCGTTTTTAGGAAAAAAATCAGAATTCAGACGTACCCCTAAGTTTGCTGTAACATCAAAAAATGACAACTGGCGTAATAAAAGAAGTTATGTGTCCTCAAAAGAAATAACTTCTATCATTGAAATTACACTTGGGATACTCTTCTTTCTCCAAACGCTCTATGCAATCTACAAGGGTTACTACGGATGGATTCCATTCCTTGTTATCATACAGTTTGGGTTCCTATACACAGGTTTTCTCTCCATCTTCCACAGTTATGGCAAGAAGGGTGCTCAAGCTTCAATCAACACTCTTATAGCTGAACCGGTACTTCAAAGAGAAGAAGATTATTAAAAACAGTAATATAGCTATTGTATACTCTCGGGTATGTCTTAACATAATCTTCATAAATCTCAGATAAGCTGAGCCACTGTTTTACCGAATAAATAGTATATTACGGAGGCAATTTAGATGTATAGATTATCTGTTATTTCAATCTTGGTTTTAGTATTCTCAGCTTTTGTAGTTTCTGATCACTCATTTTCTCAAGGCAATCCAGATGCAGTTAATTCATTAAAAGGTTTAAAGGCCTCTGGATTTGGTGTCGGCATAGTTGGATTTGACGACGATGCTGTCGCAGACGGTCTTGGTAGTAATAAATTACTCAAAATGGTTACAGATAAGCTAAAGAAATCGGGGATTAAAGTTTTATCAGATCTTGAATTAAGCACGGTTAAAGGACAGCCTAAGCTTGTTGTTAGTATTAATACAGTGAAACAACCGGGACCTATATATATATTCACTACAACCTTGGATCTTAATCAGGTTGTGGTTCTTGAAAGAAATCCGGGCCTCACAGCAGTATCGCCAACTTGGACTGTACTAACAACAGGAGGCGCCCTTCCTGAGGAGCTTCACGCAAATGTTGAAGCGTCTATACAGCCTTTGCTGGACGGTTTTATCAGTGATTATAAAAAGGCAAATCCCTAATACAGCACTAAGAAGATAAAAAAGGGACAAGCCGTGAGCGACTTGCCACATATAATAAATCATAAAAAGGGAGCTTCGGCTCCCTTTTTTGTTTCTTTTGTTTTCACCAAAGAAAAAAGATAGATTATTTTTATGCAGCCCCTCGTATTGTCGCAGATGCTATGAAAAATGAAATCTTAAGGCTTAAATAAGCCAAATGCTGAGCCATTTTACACAGTGTAATTGTACAAATTTAAACATCTAAACCTGCGCAATTTTCAATAATAAGTCCATGTCCCTGTATTCATTGTAATTTATGTCGATATGGGTTCTGGTATGCCAATTGCTACTATAGATGAGTATATATAGGCAATTTTTATATAGAGTCCAGCCAACTTGGAGGATTGTGTAATGATGAGGATCGATATGAAGAAAATGTGGGAAGTGCTGTTAGTTCTCACAATTGTCAAGCCCCCAAAAATAGGTCCACCTTTTAAGTTACAAATTGAGCATAATTTTCT
>JABAOH010049346.1_pt1 | contig 17022 bp, 22 predicted proteins | sample 7062181 | NCBI WGS metagenome assembly JABAOH01 (sample SAMN14538630, study PRJNA623070) | marine sediment metagenome | biome: marine biome [ENVO:00000428]; feature: marine pelagic biome [ENVO:01000023]; material: deep marine sediment [ENVO:00002113]; isolation source: pool of 5 deep marine... | reverse complement strand
GAGTTTTAAAACAAAATACAGAGCAGTTTGCAGGAAAAAAAGTTTCAGAAGTTAAAGATATGATCAAAGATTGGCTTGAAGAACAAAAGTATTCAGATATTTTATTAGAATTAACAAATTCTCCTGTTAGATGCCGTTGTGGAACTGAATGTGTTGTAAAGATACTATCAAACCAGTGGTTTCTAAATTATGGTGACAAGGCATGGAAAGAAAAAGCAACAAAATGTCTGGATGCTATGAGTATATTGCCACAAGAAATTGTAAATGAGTTTCATTATGTAATTGGTTGGCTACGTGAGAGAGCATGTGCAAGACAACATGGTCTTGGAACAAAACTTCCATGGGATAAAGATTGGATTGTTGAGAGCCTATCTGATTCTGTGATTTACATGGCATACTATACCATTGCAAAATTTGTAAATTCTAGAGTGATTCAGGCAGATACCTTATCAAAAGAGTTCTTTGACTATGTATTTTTGGGAAATGGGACAGCTGATCAAGTTTCTCAAGTGACAAAGATTCCAAAAGATACGGTTGAGGAGATCAGAAAAGAATTTTCGTATTTTTACCCAGTTGATTCACGACATTCAGGACGTGATTTGGTTCCTAATCACCTAACATTTTTTGTTTTGAATCATGTTGCAATATTTCCTGAGAATAATTGGCCCCAACAGATTGTTGTTAATGGTTCTGTTCTAATGGATGGTAAAAAAATGTCAAAGAGTATGGGAAATATCATACCATTACGGCAAGCAATAAGGGATTATGGTGCAGACCCAATCAGATTAGCAATAATAATTTCAGCAGAACTATTGCAGGATGCTGATTTTAATTTAGAATCAGTTACTGGAATAAAACACAAATTAGAAGCATTGATGGATGAATGCTCCAGGTTAAAGGCTCAAAAATCAGGCAATCTTGAGGCTGAAGACAAGTGGGTTTTGAGTAAATCTCAATCTTTGATTTCAGCAGTTTCTTCTAGCATTGAAAAGATGAGATTAAGAGAGGCACTACACGATATCTTGTTTTCATTTGAAGGAGATTTGCAATGGTATCTTAAACGAGCAAAAGCAAAAGAAAGAGAAGATTATGCTGGAGTTCTTCACGAAGTTTTCAAAACACGTATAGCTATGCTTTCTCCATTTGCACCACATATAGCTGAAGAGATGTGGGAAAAACTTGGACAAGAGGGCATGGTATCAAAATCTGATTGGCCATCAGTAGCTACAGACATCATTGATGCAAAAGCAATCCAATCAGAGGATTTGTTAAAATCAATAATGGATGATATTGCAAATATTATCAAAGTAACAAAAATTACTCCAAAAAAGATTATAATCTATACAGCAGATGATTTCAAATCAAAAGCATATCTTTCTATTTTAGATAAAGTCATGTCAGGACAAACTAACATGGGTGCAATTATGAAAGATTTGATTGCAAATCCTGAAACTAGTGATATTAAAAAGAATCCTGACTTTGTTCAAAAGACAATCAAAGATATTTTATCAGAACCAGTATCGATAAGAAAAACAAAACTAGAGACAGGAGAATTTGATGAAAAGGCTTTGATTGAAAATGAGTTAATTAGCTTGGCAAAGACTGACTTTGGAGTAGATTTACAAGTATTTTCAGAATCAGATTCAGAAATCTATGATCCTAAAGGAAAGGCAAGACATGCACGGCCATTCAAGCCAGCAATTTTGATAGAGTAGTTTTCACAAAATTACTTGATACTTTTTCTAAGTTGCTCGTTTATCATTCGAGAAAGACTTACAGATTTGTTTGATTTTTTTATTTCATCTGACTGTAACTTACGTAGTTTTTTTAATAAATCGGAGTCTATTACTATGGAAATTCTTTCTCCCAAAATTGAATCATCATACTATTATACGTCGAATTTAACTTAAGTCTTTCAATAATGCTAAGATATTAGAATTATGAATTTGCCATTATTCGATTTTTGTCTCTGCACTGGCCACATAGATAATTTTTCTTAAAATCTTCTAATTCGCTTAAAAACTTCTCAGTGCCATAATATTTTTCAGAAGTTTGAATTCCTCCTGGGACTTTTTTGCCACAATTTGTACAAAAAATTTCCAAGTTTAGTTTTACTTTTTTGTCACCTTCAGAAATTTTGCCAATAATCATGTTTTATGGATCTTCTCTGAACTTCCACTTTATCTCTTTGTTTGATTTAAGAAAATCATCTGGAGAAACATCTTTGTGTTCTTCTTTGATATGTTTCATGTACTCAATTAGTGAGTCAAATTCTTTATGACATAATGTACAATTTTTTGAAAATGTCATTACATTATACTAGGAACTTCTTTGATTAGAATCCTTCTGGTGGGTTTTGGACAAACACATTACAAATTAGAGCATCAGTTTTTTTGTCTCTATACTGGACATTACAAGTAACAAATCTCCCTTTTAGTGCTTGTTCAAGTTGAGTTTTTGTCTTTTCTTCATACTGTGGATTATCAGGATTATCCACTTTGGCAATTACAATCCGTTCAGTTTTGCCATATTCTTCTTTGTTGTCTTTGCGAAAATGAGTAACTGCCATCTCAAATGCTGTGCCAGAGAGACATTGAATTACTGGACCTCCAATTCCATCGCCCATTGTTTTTAGAACTCAGGTATGCCCTATTAATCGATATGCCATCTAAACCAATTTTGATGTCTACGACAGCTCAAACATGAGCATTTGTTTTGTAAATAACAATGTTCACCGACAGAACAATTTTCACATTTTCCATCATTTACAATTACTTCAAGGCTCAAACTCAAGCATAACACCTACTACCATACCACTTTGGAGGATATCATGGTGTGTTTGTAATGAAATTAGAACACTTTTCCATGGTTTATCTTAGGGATAAATTCTCAAAGTGTACTAATGGATTTTCACAAAGCAAAGTTTCGAAAACCTCCCAAGTATTCAAAGTATATCAGTTCAGAATCAAGAGATAAAGCTTCCAAAAATCGAAGTGGAAGAAGAACAAGAGATAGAGGTCCAAAAAGTCAGATGTATGATGCTACTTGTGGAAAATGTGGAAATTCATGTAAGATTCCATTTGAGCCAAGACAAGGAAAGCCTGTCCTATGTAGTGATTGCTTTAGAAAAACAAAACCAAAAGAAGATAGACGTACAAAAAGAGGTAGAGCTCCAAGAAGAGATAAAAAAGAAAAATCTCGTGACGATTCTTTTAGAAAAAAGAATGAGCGCTTTGAAGGTGGTTCAGAAACATTTTACGCAAACTTGAGAGAAAAATTATTTGAAATTCTTGGTGGCAAAAAATGCGTAAACTGTGGATTCTCAGATGAACGGGCTCTCGGATTTTCAGATGTTGATGATAAGGCAGTATTTGATAATATTAGGAGAGGTGGTGCAGCTTCATCTTGGGGAAAATACATCTCTGATCCAGATTTAGCAAGAAAAAAGCTTCAAGTTTTGTGTTTGAATTGTAATCAGACCAAATAAGAAATTCTTAGATAATAGAGCAATGAAAAAGATTTGTGAGTGATTATAATCATCTAGAATCACTTAAGGATAAAGAATTTGCTATTTTAGAAAAATTATCCAGCAATACAATTTCAGATGATGAAAAGGTCAGACTAGAAGAGGAATTAGAACAAGTGCGAGGAGAGATTGAAAGGCTAAGGTGATTGGTTGAAACCTTTGGTTCTACTTGATACTAACATGGAGGACCTTGAGGCTATTTTATCCCAAAAAAATTGGGATGTTAGAACAGTTTCAAAAGAGCTTGGCAGTTCTAATAGTGATGAGATCATTAAATATGCTGAAAAAACAAAGTGTGTGGTAGTAACAGATAATGATGAATTGGTTAGACAACTTCTTTCTTCAGGATTATTTGTAGTTAGTATAGATTCAGTTGATAGAGCAAAAATTATTCATGAAAAGTTAGATAGAATCGAGATTCCAATCGATGTGCCAGTAACCAGTCCTAAGAATACATTAGAGTTTTGCAAACAGCATTTTTACTTGTTATAATTTTGAAATAGTTAGCTTTTCAGCTAACTAGGTCTAATTAGCGAATTTATCGTAAATAAGATAATGGGAAGTAAAAGGGTCAGGTTACTCTCAGCTTTACCCTGTGAAAATATGGGAGATGAGACAAATGGTTGAGGAGTTTACTTGTCATAATTGTAATGCAAAGATAATTCAGTACTTTAATCACAATTACAATGGAAAAAGGGGACGCTGTCCAATTTGTGGAGTAGATTTTCCTTTAGAATAAAGAGGTTATTCTGGCACTATTAAGAGATTGAACTATTCTATTTATTGGGCTTCAAAAGATTCTAGATTATCTTGAAGATTGCAGTAATGGGAATGGGAGTTGCAGGATCATATCTAATGGCTAGGCTAAAAGATTCTGAACATGAGGTTATCGGTTATGAAAGAGCCCCTAAAGAGAGACACGATTCTATTTGTGCATGGGGAACAATAAAACCAGTTTTAACAGAATTCTGCAAAAAAGTAGGACGTAATTTTGATGATTTTCTAATTCATGATGGCAAAAATATGCATGTTAAGATGAATAATGACGTAAAGTTCGATATCGGTTTGCATGGATTATGTACGTATAACAAGCTTGGTCTAATTCAAGATTTTATCAAAGACTGTAATGTAATTTATGGCTCAGCACCAAAACTCGAAGAACTTGAAAAAGAATATGACATGATTGTAGATTGTACAGGATTCCATAGAATGTATCTGCCAAAACTTGAAGAAGATTTCTTCTTACCAACATACGAATACAAAGTTGAATACGAAAATGGTCTTCCTTATGATGATTTTTACATTGAACCATTTCCAGGAATGTCAGGATATTTCTGGTATTTTCCCTTAGGAGAAAAATGGGCACATATTGGTGCTGGAGATTATAGAAAAAACCACATCAAGGCAACGGATGAATTTTTATCAAAACATGGAGGAAAAGTTATTCAAACTAAAGGAAGACCAATAAGATTAGCCACTCCAGATAGATGCAAGCCGTTTTACAAAGGCAAAGTTGTGGGAGTGGGAGAATCAATTGGCACAGTATATGCCCTGTTAGGAGAAGGAATTATTCCAAGCATGCAATGTGTTGAGATTTTCTTAGAAAATATGCATGATTTTGCTGCATATGAAAAAGCAGTAGATGAACATTACAAAGTATATGCAAAGGTGTTTAATTTCGTTAGAGCAAAAATTCACAAAGATTTCAATTTTTTCAAATCATTGCCTGATTTTTTAGCCATCTTCAGATACATGAAAAAACACGAAAATAGGTTTGGAATGGAGATCAAGATTAGTGACTTGATGAAGGTCGCCAAGGCTTAGCTATCAAATAGTTAGTAAGAATTTTACAAACAGATCTTAATGTATCAAATTTACGCATGATTTCTTGACGATGAGTTCGTCGACCAGACTCATATGCCCAAATTTGAGTTACTCATCGTTGTATTTTTTCTCAAATTTGCCTGGAAAATTCTTAATTCATAGATAGTAAAGAATAGTTTGTGAATAGTCAAGAAAGGCACAACAATGCGCTTGACAAATTGCAAGAATACAAGAATTATTTAGAAAAACAAGTAATTGAACTCAAAAAGCTGGATCAGGCATCAGAATTTATGAGAAAATGGAATGAGGATACTATCAAAGAAAGGGAGAAAGAGATAGTAAGAATTCAAGAAATTATAAAGAATCTAATCAGATTCCCGATTTAAAATGTTAGAATTTACTTTTGGGTCAAAAAGTTCTATTTGTTAACTATTCTAAGAGGTTTGAATATTACAATAGTGCAGTGGTGGGTTAATTTTGCGTGTTCCCATATACCCTATCGCATCTCATCACTGTTTTTATGATTAATCTTGGTTCACGAAGATTTTTTTGAAAAAATTCTAATCGAGTTTGTAGAGCTAAAAGAAGGTAAAGAAAGGATAGTTGCAAAATTCAAGAGTTTTTCTGAAATTCCAATTTCATTAGAGAAATCAAAAAAACCGTATCCCCCAATCATATTAAAAGGAAAAAAATGGAAGATTTTAGGAAAAAGTAGAAATCTTAGGGCTCATGGACCGGGAATTCATATTAAAATAAAAGTTGAAAAAATTTGAATTCTACATTGCCTTAAAATTCTATAATTTTAGCTAAAACTTACAGAACCAAAGTTTTCTCGAATGGTTCTAGAAGATTTCATGTTGTATTCATAAATGATTTTTGAATAATCGGTGAGAACTTCTTTCATCTCATCAATAGAATCTGCCAAATAAAATCCAGGGCAATCACCTGTGAATTGATAAGTTGCATGAACTCTAGCATTTCCCTTTTCATTTTGTAGCCATGTAGAAAATGGGTAAAGATAGCATACACCAGGCCGGTCTGGATGCATAGAGCATCCACCTTTGTCATCTAAGAACCTACAAGAGATGTGAGTTCCATCATCAGCTTCAGTTTCATCTTCTTTTCTTTTTAGATTAATCGATGTCATTGTAGTATTTCCACCAGGACTAGTCTCATTCCATGTAGCAATTACCGTCTCTTTTTTGATAAAATCCGAAGTCCTTTGATATTTGAGACCCTTACCAATTGTAATTAGATCATCTGATGTTAGTGGTAGTCGTCCTTGCCTATCACAGCAGTTATGGCAATCAGGCCAATAGCATTTCCATAAAATGTATTTTTTTTGCTCACCAAGAAATGGAATGTGAAATATTACGTCTTTTACTCTAATTGCAGTATCTGCAACATTAGTAATCTTTCCAAGCATGAATTCTTTAAGAATAGGATCAATGTCCCAGTCTTTTTCTAAAAGAGTAAGAGATTCTTCAATTTCTTTTTGAGACAAGTATTCAATTATAACCGAATCTTCTAGATGTTATTAATGTTGAGAGAAAAAGGCAAGTATGCATCTGCTACTCAAAACAGAAGATTGGTCTGGAAAGAAGTTGTCTGGCCATTAATCTTAGATGTAATGGATGTAGCATTTTCCTTAGAACAGTATCAGAAAAAACGAGATGAAGTATGTAAACAAAAAAATGTAGATATCATCATAACATCTCGAGGATTAGCATCTCTTTTACAAAAAGGATTGATTTACAAAGAAAATAATCTCTATTGTATTCATTATAGGTTGATTCCTTACATGAGACTAAAAGCAGAATGTGATTATGCAACTGCAATTCATGAAGTTCGACTCAAATAATTTTTCAGCAAATGATTATATTCTAAAATCATCAAGTCGTTTTGGTAGCCCGATAGTCTAGTGGCCAATTAATTTTAGGTTAAGGATTCCGCGCTCTGGATCTTACGAGTGGATACGCGGGGACGGCAGTTCGAATCTGCCTCGGGCTACTCTTATCGTGAAGCCTGAGCGATTCTTTCTAGTTCGTGTTTTTTCTTAACTGAAGGAGCAGCAGGATCATTTGCAGCAGCTAAAATCAACTGCTCTGCTAGATGCTCTTCCATTGCTTTTGGATTTGAAAATGTGGCTTCTTTTACGCCATCAGCTATGAATCTTAATGCCAAATCAACTCTTCTTAGTGGTGAAACGTCAACTGAAACGTGATAGACTGTTCCACCATAAACAATTCTAGTAGTGTCTTCGTTTGGTGCAGAATATTCTACTGCGCGAACCAAAACTTCAACAGGGTTCTTTCCCGTTTTAAGATGAATGATATCAAAAGCTGCTTGCACTGTGTTTAAGATACGAATTTTTTTTCCTGCCATTCGACCAGTGTTTTTTGCATACTTTTTTCCAAAGTGCATTAGTTTGTTTGCAAGTCGCTCTACAATGTTTGCTTCAGTTTTGTTGAATCGTTTTAGTGCAGAACGACCAAAGGTGTAAGGAATGACTTGTTTTTTCAAAGATATTGCAGTTTTCAGACCAGGGTCTTGAATCTCAATATCTGATAAATCCCATTTTCTAAATAACAAAAGATTTTGTGTCTGTGCCATGTCTATCTCCTTGGTTTTTCTTTCTTACCAATTACGAGTTCATGTAATGAAGTACCATTTACTTTGAAAATTTTGTATCTTACACCAGGAATATCTCCCATTGCTCCGCCTTGAGTAGCACCCATTCCTTCTACGTGAACTTCGTCGTGTTCATCAATAAAGTTCATTGCACCGTCTCGTGGTAAAAATGCAGTAACAGATTTTCCATTTTTAATTAATTGAACTCTAACACATTTTCTTACAGCAGAGTTTGGCTGTTTTGCTTCAATACCTACTTTTTCTAAAACTATTCCTCTTGCTTGTGGGGCTCCTGCAAATGGATTTGCTTTTTTATCCAATCCAAGTTCTCTTCTTTTGTATGTAGAGATAGCCCAGCGTTGTCTTTTTCTTTTTGATTTTAAAACTCTACCAGCGAATAATCCAAGAGGAGACTTTGCCATCTATTACCACTCCATAGTTTGTTTTTCAGGACTGTTTATCAGAACACTTGTTATGTCAAAATAGCGTCTTGCTAAGAGTCGTGCTTTTTCTGCATTACGACCTTCTCGTCCTACAACAATTCCTTTCTTTCTTGGATCTACCAATACTATCGCTTGCATAGAACCGTCTGCTCGCTTATTTATTTTTACTTCAGAAACAAGTTTAGAATTTAGAATATTTGTTAAAAATTTAGCAGGATCATCATCGTATTCTACGAGTTCAACATTTTTCTTTACAATATTTTGGAGATTTTTAATATGAGCGCCACCTTTGCCAATTGCCAAGCCCATTTTTCCAGAGTTAACAACAAAAATTACTCTGTTTTGTTTTTCATCTTCTACACAATCTCTTGCAGTTGCACCAGTTACATTTTGAAAAAGCGACATTAGTCGCATTTGATCAGTTGTTAGTTTAATTGCTTGTACCATATGAATTCCTAATTATCTCGTGAGACGGTGTACTCCATTTAAACTTTCATGAAAGTTTTTTGTTGGTAAGATTTTGTTTAACTTCATTCTTTCTCTGATTCTTTTAAAATTGACTTGATATTTGCATCGCTTAACGACGTAAACGAAACAGATGAGACTCTAAATTGCAATCCACAAAGTCTTCCTAAAGCGACAGAAGAACCTTGGAATTGAACCATTGGAACTTTTTCTTTTTTTGCATTCTCTTGAATTTTATCTGATGTATTTTTTTCAACAGAGTCAGATAAGAGAATTAATTTCGAAGTCTTTAACGAATTCATAACTTCTTTTGTTCCTATTGTGCACTTTTCTTCCTTTATTGCATCTTTGAGTGCTTTTTCCAATATTTTGCTCATATTCTTACCTGTATAGTCGATCCTCTGATGAGGCCTTTATAGGTTTATTGAAGCTCAGCAAAACGATCCGTGTGTAAAATATTTTTTTAATTTTTTAGTTTAAGAAACCAAAAATCATAGCACTAAAGGTACCAAACACAACACCAATCTCTTCAAGAACATTTGATGGACGTTCATTCACATTCTTTACAGTTGAAACTGTCGTATCAACAACATTCGTTGTAATTTGTTGAATAGTGTTTTGTGATTCTTGTACAGAGTTTAGTTTTGGCATTTGCATTTGAGCAGTATTTTGATTTTCTAATATCAAATTATTTCCTGGATAAATTGCTAAGGCTGTTTGGTAAGTTGATAATGCATCATCCCACATGTCCAATTGTGCTAAAGCATTTGCTTTGTTGTTTAGTGCTGGGAGATATTTTGATTCTAACTCAAGAGCTGCATCATAATACAGAATTGATTCATCATACAAACCTAGTTTGCTGAGTGCTGCTCCTTTGTTAGTCAAGACTTTCAAATTGTTTGGATCATCTGCAATTTCTAGATCAAAAAAAGATAATGCTTCATTGTATTTACAAAGACGCATTAATGCAGGACCCATACCATCATAATATGAAATAAAATCATCATATTCACTAGAATCACAATTCAAAACCATTTGATTCAACATTATTCCAAGTGCAACATCTTCTACTGAAAGATTATCAGTTTCTTGTTTTTCTTGAGGTTTTTTTACATCAGTTTGTTTTGGTTGAATCTTTTCAATAATTTCGGCTTTAGGTTTTGGAGTTTGCGAAACTGGAGTTATTTCTTCAATATTTGTCTCTCCACTTTCTTGTATTGCTTCATGGTCTTGAGTAGGTTCTTCAATTATTTCTGGTTCTTTGATTTCTTCTTGAATATGTTCTTCAGCTTGTGGCTTTTCAGGTTCTTCTTCTATTATAATAGGTGAATCATTTGAGAAATCAAATTTTGTTTCAAACTCAGAATCACCATAGAATGCTTTTGCAGAGTAAGTGCCTTCAGTTTTAAAATTAACACCAGATTTTGCTAGAAATGAAATTGTGAAATTATTTTCTGAATCTATTTCTCCAAAATAAAATCCTGCGGGCATTCCAAAAGTATCAAAGATTCCAACTAATACAGATAATTCATCAATAGATGATACTTTACCGGCGATTTCGATAAAATCATTATCATAATAGATTTGTTGACTAGTGTCCATAGAAATAACTGCAGGCATAATTTCTTCTATGATGTTCTCAATTTCTTCGTAAATTACACCATTATCAATTTCAAAATTAAACTCTGTGGATTCTTTTCCATAATCTAACTTTACAGAATATTGTCCGGATTCATCATAAAATGGAGAATCTAGAAAAATTAATTTGGAAAAAGTATTATCATTTTCAATTTCTATATTGTTAGCAGAAAGGATAACTCCATTAGGATCATAGATACGCATGGCAATGACTGGCATCTTTAATTCTTCAATTGTTCCTGAAATCAGCATAGAATCACCTGTCTGGTAGGCAGATTTGTCAGAATCGACAATAATTGAGCTAGATTCAGCAAAAGCTGGAAATGCTCCAAAACAGACTGCTACAAGTGCAATTAGGGGAAGTAAAATTCTCATGCCCAACAAGTTTGAATTTCAGATTTTTTGTATTTAATAATCACGTAGAAATCATACTTGTTTTTAGAAAAACAAAATTTTGAAGTTTATTGTACAAAGTAAGACTGAGAATATGGAAGTGATAAAGGAACTGGTGATGCAAGTGATTGCCAAACAAAGGTTTCTACACGATATGTTCCTGATTCTTGAGGATTCCATGATTGAGACAGGTCAAGTAATTGACCAGGTTCTAATTGTCCTGAAACCCATGACAAAGAAACTACAGTTCCTCTCTTATCTGTAATTTGAAACAAAAAAACAAAATTTTGTGCAAAGTCTTGAACGTTTTGTACATTTCCAACTATTTGCAACTGGTCATTTGTAGTTAATTGAGATAATTCCATCCCAGTTTTATCAGCAATGTAGACATCATTGAGTTCTAATCTCTCTGTTGTAGGCATATCAAAATCCAATTCTGCAGATGTAAGAATCTCCAAGTTGTCATTTTTACTATAGGGAGAAGGTAATGTATTGTCTTCATATTTTGCAAAGATTGTATCACCAGGTAATGCAAATAATCTATTTCCGCTAGATGAAAGAGTCTTTGTAAATGAGATTGTTGCTTCAAATAAACCCGTATCTTCAGAAACTTCAATACCATCAACAGTTATTCCAGCAGCATCAGAGCCAGATGCAATCTCGATTGGAACTTGATCAATTGATTCAGGATTAAGATTCATGTCTGGATCAATTACACGGATTACTGCTTGTTCATCAATCAAGTACCTGTCTTGAAAAAACATTACATCACCTATATTCCAATTAATTAGTGCGGTTTCAGTTAAAACGACGCCGTCTGCAAATTCAAATGATATTGTTATAGCACCATCCCTATCAGTTTCTAAAAATCCATTTGTAGGCCCATTACCAAAAGTTCGAGGATTAGTGTCAATCTCTCCATCACCATCAGCATCATGTTCAAAACCAGTAAGAGTTACTTCACCAACAAAAATCCCACTGTTGAGCTCAGTCTCTGTTAATTTGTATGGCTCTAGCTCATGTTCTCTTGTTGAAATTTTTATGAAATTTCCACTTTGTGTGCCAATAGTATCAATTGCATCATTATTTGCATTCCAACTTGGTGCAACTATCATTATTTCGACTTTGTCGGTCCAAGTGTAGACATCTTTGTCGGTAAATATTGGAGCATAAGGTTTTGAATAATCTGGGGGATCTTCTGCAAAAGCTAATGAAAAGAATAACAGAGATATGAATAAGCTAAGTTCTAACAATTTCTGCTTGTAATTATATTGAAATTTGATTTAATCTTTAGTTAGTGCAAAGTGAACTAGTGCTAAAGAGATTGGTTCTTTCTCTCTGCTATTCGTGCTTCCATTCTTTTTTTGCCTTCTTCAAATTTTCTTCGATCTTCGTCTGTCTTTAGTAATAATTCAGGAACTTGTGTTGGTTTTCCATTCTCATCTAAGGCAACAAATGTTACATATGCAGTACCAGTAACAGTGCGTGTGCCTTTTTCCAGATCTTCTGCTTCTACTTTGATTTCAATTTCCATAGATGATCTATGAACATATGTGATGTGAGCACTAACAATTAGTGCATTTCCCACAAAAACTGGTTTTAGAAAATTTACTTTGTCAATACTTACAGTAACTGCGTTTGTTTGACAGTGTCTTTGAGCAACTAATCCTGCAACGAGATCAATTTGTTTTAGAATTTCACCACCAAAGACATTTCCCTTGGGATTTGCATCTGATGGGAACATTCGTTCTATTAATTCAGCTTTAGATTCTGCTGGACTTTTTGCATTCAAGGTTTTTCATAGAAAAATTTGATTTTATTAATGTGAGGTTTAGTCGCAAAAACTGAAAACAGAGGTTACTTTTTCTTGCTTACTTGCATGTAGAGGTCTACAGTTCCGCTTCCAATTGGAATGTTACTTCCAACAATAACATTTTCTGTAACTCCCTTGAGTTGTTCTACTTCTCCACCAAGTGCAGCATGAGCAATGGTTGGAACTGTAATCTCAAAGGCAGCCCTTGCAAGTACACTGTCTTTTGTTCCAGCAATTCCATGTCGTCCAATTTGTTGCATGTAACCACGAGAACACATCAAGTCAGATACTAGCATGATATATCTAAGATCAACTTCAAGACCTTGGTCTTCTAATGTAGAGTTGAGTTCATTGATTAGTGCATTTCTTGCAGCTTCAATTCCCAAAGTGCTCGCAATTTCAAAGACGTTGTTTGTTCTTGCGTTTTTCTTGTCTATTCCCTGTACTTCAAGAACTTTAGCAAGATTTGAACCAGTAGTCTGAATTACCCATTCATCATCTTTCTGAACAAGTGTTACTCGTTCAATGTCGGGAACTCCTTTTACAGTTGTGTTTAGAACCTTATTTCTTATTGTAATTACAGTAGGTGCGTCTGATTCTTCGACTAATTTTAGAACTAATAGTTCTCCATGAGTTTCAATCTTGAATTTTTTGTTAGAAGATAGTGCAGTTTCAACATCTTCAACTGTACATCCTCGCTCTCGTAGTCTGTTAGCATTTAGATTTAGTTTAATTTCTGTAGAATAGTCAGTATCGGTATCAGTAATTAATGAACTAACTTTTGTTTGTAAGATATTTCTTGCAATCTCAATTGCTTTTTCACGAGATTTCTTTGAGTCTTCGTTAAGATAGATATCCATTGTCGGTGTAACAGGTTTTTTGCGTGCATCTACAAGTTCAATAAGTCTTGGAAGACCAAGTGTTACGTTTCTTTCTCTGATTCCTGCAAAGTGGAATGTTCTTAATGTCATCTGAGTTCCTGGTTCACCAATTGATTGTGCAGTTACAATTCCAACTGCTTGTCCAGGTTCAACTTTGGCTTTGTTGTATAATTCTAAACCTTTCTTTCCAACTTTTTCAACACCTTCCTTGCTGAGATTTGAATTTGTCAATGCATCAGAAACAATTTGCTTTAGTCTTGGATTGAATGTCTTTGTGTATTTCTTTGCAATATCAGCAATTTCATCTTTTGTTGCTTTTTTGCCAGAATCTACAATTGTTTGTGATTCAATTAGTCTGTTAACATTGAAAGCCTCACCATGGTCGCTTTTTGCAACATCTATTCCATCTTCACCATAGAGGAATTGAATAATGTGGCCGTGAGGATCTCTTACTGTACTATCATATTCTAGTCGAATATGCTCAAGTGCATTGATTAGTCTTCTCTGCATGTAACCACTTTGTTGTGTTCTAACTGCAGTGTCTACGAGTCCTTCTCTTCCTGCCATTGCGTGGAAGAAAAATTCTAGAGAAGACAAGCCGTCCCTATAATTTGATTTTACAAATCCATGAGAATCAGGATTTACCTCGTGCTCTTTGAAATGTGGTAATGCTCGATTATTGTAACCTTTGAGCAGACGTTGTCCTCGTCTTGATTGCTGACCTAAGGCTCCTGCCATCTGGCCTATGTTAAGTGCAGAGCCTCTGGCGCCAGTAGTTGCCATTATTCTAGCAGAGTTGCCTTCATCAAGTGAATGGTCTGCAGTAGAACCTGCTTTGTCTCTTGCTTTTGAGAGCTCATTTACAATGTAGGCTTCTAGGGCTTCTTCAGAAGATAGTCCCCTTGTTAGTTTTAGTGTACCCTTCTTTGCTTGATCAATAAAGTCGTAAACTGTTTCATAGCTTTTGTCAATATCATCAAAGATACTCTGTCTTTCTTTTTCAGAGAGTTCAAGGTCTCCATAACCGTAACTGAATCCATAGTGAGTGATAAACTGCTTTGCAACAATTAGAACAGAGTTCAAAAATGTTTTTGCTTTTGCATTACCATAGTCTTTTGCAATTCTGTGCAAAACACTTTCTGGTTCTTCAGCACCTATTGATGATTTATCAATTACTCCGCTGATTAGTTCTCCATTTTTAATTACAACATCTTTTTGTTTTCCAGTTGTTCCTTTGGACCACTTTGATGTTATAACATAATTGAAATCATCTGGTAAGAATAATGAGAAAAGTTGTTTTCCAGTATATAGAGGTCCGTCTTTTCCTTTAGATGCAGGTTTTGGTAGCTCACCTGTATAACCACCTAGCATTGCCAAGTTTGCAAATTCTTGTGTTGTTAATGTTGTATCATCTTTAGTTAGAAGATAAGATCCTGTGATAAAGTCTCTTAATCCACCAATGATTGGTCCACCATATCTTGGAGAAATTAGTTGATCTTGAACACGCATCAAAAGAATTGCTTCTGCTCTAGCTTCTTCGCTTTGTGGAACATGAAGATTCATCTCATCACCATCAAAGTCAGCGTTGTAAGGTGGACAAACAGAAGGATGTAATCTAAAGGTCTTTCCAGGTAGTACTCGTACATAGTGAGCCATGATAGACATTTGGTGAAGTGATGGCTGTCTGTTGAACATTACAATGTCACCATCAAGAAGATGTCTTTCAATAAGATAGCCAATTTCTAGGGTTTCTGCTATAGTTGAACGGTCTTCAACAAAGTCTAGTCTGATTTTTACACCATCTGGCCTTACGATATAGTTAACTCCAGGATATTGATTTGGACCATTAACTACTAATTTTTTCATTCTTTCAATATTCCATTCAGTAACGATTTCTGGAATGGTTAGCTTCATTGCAACAGTTTCAGGAACTCCAACTTCAGACAAGTCAAGATTTGGATCAGGCGAGATTACTGTTCTGCTTGAAAAGTCAACTCGTTTTCCAGATAATGAACCACGGAATCTTCCTTCTTTTCCTTTGAGTCTTTGTGTAAGTGTCTTTAGTGGCCTTCCTGAACGATGATGAGCTTGTGGAATACCAGATACTTCATTATCAAAATATGTCGTTGTGTGATATTGTAAAAGATCAACTAGGTCTTGTACAATAAGTGGCGGTGTTCCAGCTTCTTTGCTTTCTTTTAATCTTTGATTAACTCTGATGATATCTACCATCTTGTGAGTTAGGTCATCTTCAGATCTAATTCCAGTTTCTAGGATAATTGATGGTCTTACAGTAACTGGTGGAACGGGAAGTGCTTGTAGAATAAACCATTCTGGTCTTGCAGTTGCTGGATCATATGATAAAAGAATAAGATCATCATCAGTAATTTGTGAAAATCTTTCTCGAATTGTAATTGGTAGTAATCTGTGTTCACCGATTTCAGTTTTTTCTATGAAGATAGTTGGTTTAGTAAAGATTAGCTCGTATTGTGTTTTTCCACAGTGAGGACATTCTTTTGCTTTTTTAGCCTTTTCTAAAATTTGTTCGGGAATATGTTTTTGTGAAATTACTGTATATGCAGCTTCACGTCGTTTAATCTTAGAAAATTCATCTAAATCATCTTGAGGCACCTTTAATCTGGAACATGAACGACATGTTGCTAGTAGTAGTTTGTAGATATTATCAATAAAGGCAATATGCAAGACAGGTTCGGCAAGTTCAATATGACCAAAGTGACCAGGACATCTAGCAGCAGTGTTTCCACAAGTGAGACATTTTTGTCCTGGCTCTAGTGTTCCTAGTCTGCCATCCATAAGTCCTCCCTGTACAGGCATTCCATCTTCATCATAAGTCTCAGGTGCGGTGATTTCTGCAACAGAATATTTTCTGATTTCAGTAGGAGACCAAACTGAGAATCTTATTGCATCAATTGATTTTACTGTTTGAATTGACATTATACTCTCTCCTTTATCAAAAGTCTTGGTGCAACATTGAGACTTTGCATTTCTTGTAGTAACAGTTTGAATGCATATGCAACTGAAACTGATGATACTTTGGCTTTATCGCCACAAACTCTGCAGACATATTTTCTTTGTTTAACATCATGATAAGCAACAAGGCCACATCTCTCACAAACGTAAATGTCAGCCTTGTCAGATTCATCAAGAAGTCTATCTTTTAGAATCATAGAAGCACCATATGCAATTAAACAGTCTCGTTCCATCTCTCCGAATCTTAAACCTCCACCACGAGCTCTACCTTCTGTTGGTTGTTTGGTTAACATTTGGACTTGACCTCTTGCTCTTGCATGGATTTTATCTGAAACCATATGATGTAATTTCTGATAGTATACTACACCAATGAAAACTTCAACAGGGAATGATTTTCCTGTTCTTCCATCATACATT
>JABAOH010012210.1_pt1 | contig 17026 bp, 14 predicted proteins | sample 7062181 | NCBI WGS metagenome assembly JABAOH01 (sample SAMN14538630, study PRJNA623070) | marine sediment metagenome | biome: marine biome [ENVO:00000428]; feature: marine pelagic biome [ENVO:01000023]; material: deep marine sediment [ENVO:00002113]; isolation source: pool of 5 deep marine... | reverse complement strand
AGTTACATTCTACTCAAGACAATAAAAATAATGATTCTCGGAAGAGGATCAAAATAGCACATGTCTATGTAAAACTTTACACTGCCCCTCTTTTTACAGTAATAAATCAAATCACAATGTCTTAATTCAAGGACAAAGAGTTGCTCATACTTATTGACGGCCATGTTCACATACATGACTGTTTCAATATCGATAGTTTTTTCACTTCGGCTTTTGAAAATTTTAGGTTTCATGCCAAAGGACAGGGGAGGGAAGATTCCTTTATATCTGTGCTCTGCCTTACAGAAAGTGAACATGATAAATGGTTTTCCCGCTTAAAGAGTTGTGCGCTAAACCAGGCTGGACATCCGAATAAAAAGATTTATGAATGGAAGGTTGCCACAACGGGTGAATCGTCGTCTTTGGCATTAAAAGGGGATCGTGGTGAACTCGTTTATCTTTTAGCCGGGAGGCAAATTGTTACTTCGGAGAGACTTGAAGTCCTCGCACTGGGAACAGACAAAAGGTACGCAGATGGAGAATCTCTAATTTCTACAGTCGAATCAGTTTTAAGAGACGAAGCGATCCCGGTAATCCCTTGGGGTTTTGGAAAGTGGTACGGGAAGAGAGGGCGGATATTGAAAAGACTCATCGATTCGCATGTTGGGCATGCAATTTACCTGGGTGACAATGGTGGCAGGTCCTCTATTTTGCCATACCCCTCGCATTTTCGGCTCGCCGAGGCACGAGGAATCAGAATCCTTCCCGGAAGCGATCCGCTCCCTTTTCCTAACGAGTCCTCAAAGGCCGGCAGTTACGGTTTTGCGTTATTCGGAACGATAGATTGTGCAAAACCGGCGAGTGACGTGAAAAGGATCTTACTTGATCCTGCTGTCCAACCGGTTCCCTACGGGAAACCTGAAACGCTTTTCCGGTTTATCCGAAATCAATGTGCCATGCAATTGCGAAAAAGGAATTCCAGGTAGGACTTTGATTCACAATGAAGGCGTTAGTTATAGCCCCACAACCCTTTTTTTCCCCCCGTGGAACTCCCTTGAGCGTCTATTATCGGACCTTGGTTACTGCTGAACTTGGCGTCGACATCGACCTGTTGACCTACGGTGAAGGGTGGGATGTGGACATTCCCGGGGTTCGCATCATAAGAATTCCCCGCTTTTCCTTTCTCGGGAACGTGAAGATCGGACCTTCCTACCTCAAGCTGTTTCTCGACCTGTTTATCATCATCTGGACGATCGGTCTTCTTGTAAAAAACAGGTACGACTTCGTTCACGCCCACGAGGAGTCGGTTTTTTTCTGCAGGTTTCTCAAACCGATTTTCAGGTTTAAAATGATCTACGACATGCACTCGAGCCTTCCCCAGCAACTGACCAATTTCCAGTTTACCAAATCCCGTTTTCTCATAGATCTTTTCAAGAAACTGGAAGACACATCTCTCAGGGCGGCCGATGCGGTGATAACTATCTGCCCGGATCTTGCCAATTACGTAGACACGCTGATAAACGAGAAAGGGAAGCATCTTTTGATAGAAAACTCCATATTTGATCAGGTAAGGCTTCTCCCACAAACTACTAAAAAAGATCAAACCAATACTGGAGCGGGTGATGGTGATACGGCTATTGATTTGCCTGAAGGAAAACGTTTCGTCGTTTATGCCGGCACGCTCGAACCATACCAGGGCATCGATATATTGATCAACGCATTCAAAGAGGTTCATGCCAGAGACGAAAGCGCACTTTTACTGATAGTGGGCGGTACGAATCAGCAGGTGGTACACTACAGAGATATGGCAGAAAAGGCGGGAGTCGAAAGGTCGGTCATCTTTACGGGACGTGTCTATCAAACGGTCGCGAAGCACTACTGCAATCTCGCCTCCGTGTTGGTTTCCCCCCGCAGCGATGGAACCAACACTCCCCTGAAGATTTATGAGTACCTCTACAGCGGTATTCCCATGGTGGCAACCGATATCTATTCCCACACGCAGGTGCTCGATGACGACGTGGCTTTCCTGGTAAAACCCGAACCGGAAGATATGGCCAGGGGGATTCTCTCGGCCCTTACGTCAGAAGAGGCCAGGAAGAGAAAAGTTGAAAATGCCTGCAGCCTCTATGAGCGAAAATACTCGAGAATCGTCTACGAAGCGAAAATGAAAAAGTTGCTGGAGATCATCGGCTGATGTGTGGAATTACCGGGATAGCGGTATTCGACGGTCGGCCTCCCGCAACACTCGACCAATTAAAGACCATGTGCGACACGATCTACCACCGCGGCCCCGACGACGACGGTATGGACATTAACGGTGGCGTGGCCTTGGGGATGCGTCGCCTTTCGATCATCGATGTTCAGGGTGGCAGGCAGCCGATTTTCAACGAGGACAGGACGATTCGGGTCATTTTCAACGGAGAGATATACAATTTTCGGGAACTCCGCCGTGATCTGGAATCGGCCGGGCATCTGTTTCGGACGAGAACCGATACGGAAACTATCGTACATCTCTATGAGGAGAAAGGAAGTGATTTCCCGAAATATCTGAACGGAATGTTTGCCATTGCGCTTCACGACATGAAAAAGCGGAAGCTCTTCCTCGTTCGGGATCACATCGGGATCAAGCCCCTGTACTATTCGTACAATGGGAAATACTGTGTCTGGGGGTCGGAGATAAAATCGATTCTCGCAAGCGACCTCATAGAACGCAGGCTGGACTTCGACGCTCTCGGTGAATTTCTCTCATGGGAGTACGTGCCGGGGCAGTCGACACTGCTCAAGTCGGTAAAAAAGCTCGAACCGGGAAAAATGATAGAAATAGACCTGGACAATCCGTCCTGCACCCCGAAGGAATACTGGGACGTACCCATCTTCGAAGATAATCCCGAAAAAGACGCAGCCGATTGGGAGGAGGAAATCGACGCGAAACTCAAAGCGTCGGTAAAAGCGCAACTTGTCAGCGATGTCCCATTGGGGGCATTTCTGTCCGGAGGCGTAGATTCATCACTCGTTGTAAAATCGATGGGAAACGCTAAGACCTTCAGTATCGGTTTTGCAGATCCCTCTTACAATGAGCTGAGGTGGTCCGGCAAGGTGGCCGATCATCTCCGGGTAGAGCACATAACAGAAATAATCGAACCCGACGCCGTCGATCTCTTCGATCACTTGATCTATTTTTTGGATGACCCGATCGGTGATTTTTCCATTTTCCCGACGTTTCTCGTCTCACGGCTTGCGCGGAAACACGTTACCGTTGCGTTGAGCGGTGATGGCGGCGATGAACTCTTCGGCGGCTACGAAACCTACATGGCCGATATTATGGCAAAGAAATATCAAATGGTGCCGTCGTATCTCCGACTCAACCTCATCGAACCCTGTGTGAGATCGCTCAGACCGAGGGCGTCAAAGAAGGGGTTCGTCAACAAACTGAAGCGGTTTGTCGAGGGGCTGGAAAATGCAGAGGGACTGTCCCACGCGAGGTGGCGGTTGTTCATCGGTGAGGCGAAGAGAAAAGCTCTGTTCACCGATGAGGCATATTCTGCCCTGCAGATAGAACCTTCGGCCCACATTTTCGACCTATTCCGCCGTGCAGGAAAGCGCAACCCGTTGAACCGCAGCCTCTACGTCGACCTGAAAAGTTACCTGACCGACAATATCCTCGTCAAAGTCGATAGGATGTCCATGGCAGTTTCCCTCGAAGCCAGGGTTCCCTATCTGGACAAAGAGCTTGTCGAACTTGCTTTTCGCATGCCCGACCACCTGAAAGTGACCACCCGCCAAACGAAAATTCTTTTAAAAAAAGTTGCCGCTCGCTATATACCTTCCGAGTGTGTATACAGGCCGAAAGAGGGGTTCAGCATACCCGTTAAAAACTGGCTTGGAAACCAGATGCGTCCTCTCATGGAGGATCTTCTCGATTCCGGAAACATCGGAAAGGAAGGTATTTTTAACCCCTCCGCAGTTGAACAGCTGAAAAAAGAACATCTTGCCGGAGTTGCCAACCACAGTCACGTGCTCTGGTCTCTCATGGTTTTTCAGGCCTGGCGGAAACGTTGGCTGGGATAGAAGAATGAGGAAAATACTCATCACGGGGGCGTCGGGATTCACGGGAAAAGCACTCTGCCGCAGGTTGATCGAAGAAGGTGAGCGGGTCGTTGGGTTCGTGCGGCCGACGAGCGAAATAGAAGAACTGGAATCCATGGGAGTTACATGCAGAGTGGTGGATATTACGAGGAGGGAAGAGGTGTTCCGTAACTTCGATGGAATAGGCGAAGTGGTCCACACCGCCGCGGAATACCGGACCGAGCATATCGATAAGGACGCATTTAATCAGGTCAATGTGGTTGCAACGGAGCATCTTTTGCAGGCAGCAACTGCCGCCAAGGTCAGCCGATTCGTCCACTTATCAACGGTTGGCGTTCAGGGTGAGATCGAGGAGCCTCCCGCGGGGGAGTATTACCGGTTCAAACCTGGTGATTACTATCAGGAAACCAAACTGGCCGGAGAACTGAAGGCGAGGGAGTACTTTTCTCAGGGCCTGCCCGGTGCGGTCGTTCGCCCCGTTGGTATATATGGCCCCGGAGACAAACGCTTCCTGAAGCTCTTTCGGTCGATCAACAGAGGATATTTCGTAATGGTCGGGAATGGGATGGCGCTCTACCACTTGACATACATCGATGACCTCATTCACGGGATCATCCTCTGTCTCAGAAAGCATGAAGCGCTGGGAAGAGTGTTCACGATTGCAGGTGAAAGGTATACGACTATCCTGGAACTCGTCAACACCATCGCAGAGGTTCTGGGGAAACCACATCCGAAAGTTAGAATTCCCTTCTATCCCGTTTACGGCTCTGCCCTGGTGTTCGATAAAATGCTTCGTACAGCGGGAATCAAATCTCCTCTCTATCCGCGGCGCTTCGATTTTTTCTATAAGGACAGGGCCTTTTGCATATCCAAAGCCAATCGCCTACTCGGTTACCGGCCGAGTGTGGGTCTTCGCGAGGGGCTCGAAAAAACCGCTTCTTGGTACAAGCAGGAGAATTTACTCTAGATGGGAAAGATCTATCGAGATCCCGCGAAAGCGGCAGGAGAATCATACGACCTGATCATCGTAGGGGGAGGAGTTTACGGGATAATGCTCTCTCTCGAGGCATCACGGAGAAAACTTCGGCCACTGCTCTTGGAGAAAGACGATTTCGGCGGTGCAACGAGTTACAACAGTCTCAAGATAATCCACGGAGGTCTCCGGTATCTTCAGAGCCTTGATCTCCATCGATTTCGTGAATCGGTCAAGGAAAGGCAGTGGTTTTTGAGAACCTTTCCCGATTACGTTTCACCTCTGCCCTGTCTCATGCCCCTTTACGGAGAGGCCCTCCGCCATCCTTTCGTCATGCACATGGCACTATTGGCAAATGACTGTTTGTCTTTCAGGAGAAATAGATCTGTCAGGCCCGACATGCAAATTTCTCCCGGTAAAGTTATATCGGAAGAGCAGACGCGCAGGATGTTCCCGCGTGTCGACACGGGAGGCCTGAAAGGTGGTGCAGTCTGGCACGATGCAATTATGCCCGATTCTCAGCGGATACTTATCGAAATATTGTGTTTCGCAAATAAATTTGGGGCTTCGACTCTCAACTACGTGGAGGCGAGGCACCTCATTCAGAGGAATAACTCAGTAGAAGGAGTAATTGCGCTGGATCATGAGACAGGGAGGACCCATGAATTCAGGAGTCTCATCGTCATCAATGCGACTGGGCCGTGGTGCAGGGAGGTTGCCAAATCCTTCGATAGGGATATCCCCTCATTATTCGTGCACTCACTTGCCTGGAACGTGCTTTTTAAAAGGGAATCGCTGTCTGACTCCGGTCTGGCAGTGACACCGAGAAAACCTGCAGGACAAACATATTTCCTTCTTCCCCATAAAGGAATGCTGCTTGCCGGGACGGGTCATGCACCTTCTGATGGAGTATCAGAATCCCCCCAACCATCCGAGGAGGACCTTTTTCATTTCATCGGAGAGATCAATCGCACCATACCGGGTCTGGCGTTAGGTCCTCATGATGTTCTCCACGTTTATTCAGGTTATCTTCCCGTCAGGGAAGGTACAGAAACAGAACTGACGAAGAGAGAGGTCATTTACGACCACGGGAAAAACGGCGGGCCAAATGGACTCTATACGATAGCGGGTATCAAATTTACCACATCCCGTCGCGTTGCAGAAAAAGTCCTCGATAGAATTTTTCCAGATAAGGGTTATCACGACAGTATTGACGCACAATTCGAGATTTCATCGGATAGCCGGGAGAGGCGGGGTATCTATGAGCCTGCCTGGCACCCCGATGTCAACGATCACCACTGGAAAGGACCCTTGAAAACCATAATAGAGGATGAATCGGTTCTTCACCTCGATGATCTACTGTTGCGTCGGTCCAATCTCGGGGATAACCCCGAACGGGCAAAAAAAATTGCCCCGTACATATGTGATCTCTTCGACTGGGATGAAGAGCAAGCAAAACGGGAAGTTGAATCATTCATGAAAAACCTGTGAAGTCCTTTTATTGGCGGTATAAAGGGGTGAAAACACCTGCAGAGATGCAAAAAGCCATCAGCCTTCCATCGATCGAAGCAGGGGGAAACGGTTCCCCACCTGCTTGGTGAATCTTTTTAGAAGGCGCATGAGACAACTAAAAACTGTGAGGTAAATGGTGAACAAATTAAAATCGATCACTTTATTGGGATCCTCTTCGGGAAGAAACGCAGGGGATGCTGCGCTGATTTCCTGCATCATGGAGGCCGTAGATTCCGAGGTTGGTAAAGACCTCCTCTATGAGATACCCACGATAAATCCGAAATTCGTAAGAGAAAGCTATCCTCAGCGGACAAAGCCGATAGGAATGAAACCCTGGAATCTTTCTCTCATGATGCTTGGCTTCCCCACCATGTATTCACTGTTGAGAACGGACATGTCTCTGATATTCGATCAGATACTCTTTGATCGTTCTCTGTATAACCCCTTCTTTAATTACTTGTCTTCACTGGGGTTTTTGCTCCCGATAGCCAAGAAAAAGGGGAAATTAGTTGGCCTCTATAACGTCGGAATCGGACCAATCAGCACGTCACAGGGCGAAAGGATATTGAGATCGGTACTGGACTTGGCAGATTTCATATCGGTGAGAGATATTGACTCCTATCAGATTGTAAAAGATCTGGGAGGTGACCAATCCAAGTTATTTCTCGGCGCGGATGCTGCTTTCAACAGCGAAATGGCCCCAGACAATCGTATCGATGAAATTTATGAAACAATCGACCTGGATCCGGGAGGAGAAATACTCGGTATCAATGTGAACGCGTATATGGACACCTGGGTACGTTCGAAGGAAGAGCAGATGGGTGTGAAAAAGTTTGTCTCCATCTATTCGGCTGCTCTCAATAAGGTTATGTCTGAACTCTCTGTACCCGTCCTGTTCGTCCTCACCCAACACATGGACATAAAAATTGCCAACGCGATTATGGACGAGCTGCGCTTCAAAGATCGAATTCGAGTTGTCAGTAACGTTACCTACCACCATAAAGAAATAATGGGTGTCCTCAGCAGAGTCCAGATGCTGTTCGGAATGCGTTTGCATTCCCTGATACTTTCATCGACGTCATGTGTTCCTGTCGTCGGGTTGCTTCAGCAACCGAAGATTGCCTATTTCTTTAAAATATTGGGCCTATCTGACTATGTCCTGACATTTGATAATTTCACACCCGAGAGCATCCGGAACCATATAATGAATGGATGGGAGAACAGGCATACCATCAAAAGACGGCTGGAAAACCGGATACCGGAACTTAAGAAACAGTCACGAAAGGTGAGTGAACTGATCGGTATGTTGAGCAGAGGGGAGGATGTCAACTCAGCACTGCAGGCGGTTTCGCGTGATAATGAACGCCTTAATTCTTGAAAATTACGGGGAACCAAAATAGGGAAGAAGAGAATTTGTGCTCTATGGAAATGATTAAACGCAAGCTTCCCTGGGATATTGTGGCAGAAAACCTCTGTGTTCGATGCGGAGCATGTACCGGACTTTGCCATAATTCACTCTTGAGAATGAATGGTAGCTATTACCCTTTTCTCAATGCTGAAGTCAATCGGTGTGACTCCTGCGGATATTGTATGACTGCCTGTCCGGGGGAAGAGGTAAATTTCCCTCTCATGAATCAGCAAATTTTTAAAAGAGCCGGTGAATACCTGGACGTTCTCGGGTTTTATGACGATGTATTTGTCGGTCATTCAAATTGCAGGCAGATTCGTGAAGGTAGTGGTTCTGGAGGGATTGTAACTCAGGTTCTCTCGAGTTTATTGAGGGAAGGCTATTTAAAGAAAGCTCTCGTCGCCGGCATGTCCAGTACCGAACCGTGGAAAGGGAAGTCTGTCCTTGCGGAGAGCAAAAAGGATGTCGTTGAGTGCAGCCAGTCAAAATACACGATAATTCCCCAAATGGATAAATTGGGAGCGATTGTTGATTCATCCGATAATGTGGCCATCGTTGGACTGCCATGCCACATTCACGCATTCAGAAAATACCAGGCAAAGTTTCCCGAAAGATTAGAAAATGTAAAATTGTTAATAGGTCTTTTTTGCCACATGGCGCTCGAAATAGATGGAACGCTGAAAATGGTCGAAAGGGCTAAAGTCCAGCGGGATCAGCTGTCGAAAATTGAATATCGGGGCGGCGAATGGCCTGGAAAAGTAAGAGTATTTTTAAAAAATGGTGATATTATTCCTTTACATTCAGCGGATTTCAAAGATGGGGCAATTAATTACTTGAAGTATTTGTACTATCCACCGAGATGTTTGACGTGCATCGATTTTTCGGCCGAATTTTCCGATTTGTCCGTTGGTGACCCTTGGATTCGGAAAAGGGATGGAAAGTATCTCTACCAGGGTGGGGACTCTCTCGTAATGACCAGAACGAAACAGGGGAAAGACATCATCGATATGGTTAAAAAAATGGGGGATATTACCGCTGAACCGATAGATGAGAACTTGCTGAAGCCCCGTTTTCAGGGGATGATAAAGTATAAAAAGATCGGGGCGCAGATCAGAGTAGAAAAGTTGAAAAAAAGAGGTTTGCCTCATCCAATATATCATTATTCTCTCCCGAAACCGGACTATCTGAATGTTCTTAGGGAAAAAACTCACGCCGCGTCGCGATTTTTGGGGAAATCTGAACTGGGTCGAAATTTCGGTTCCCTCATAGCTTTCTCTTGGATGGGCGACAGGCTGACGGTAATCAGGAGATTGCGGAAGGAATTCTCCGCAAGGTTAAAATAAATAGTCCTATAAAAATAAAACCCTCGCAAAAAGCGTTCATTAGTTGACCATTCGACTGAGCGCAATAGAGAACTCGACTCAATGTTACTGGCATGAAAATCGCAATGAAATTATATTTTTATGCGTTAACATATGAATAATAAAGTTAATATTCTGTCAAAAATTTACTTTAAAAAATAATATTGTCATGACAAATCAAAAACCCTGGCAGCTGAAAATGTTCAAGAAGACCCTGAAGAAACAACAGCGACTTTGGTGTCTCAATCGCCACCTGAGGAATATTACAGATAACGAAGAGTGTCTCCTCGTAACCTGCGGCGATAACAACGGAGCGATAAATTACTTTCTCAGGGAGTTGGGAGGCAGATGGTTGTTCGCCGACCTCGAGAGAAGGAGCATCGATGAGATGTCCGAGCTTCTAAATGCGGATGTACTGCATGTAGAACAAGATAGCTTGCCCTACCAGGATGAGAGATTCGATCGCGTCGTTTCCATTGATGTTCACGAGCACCTGGAAGAGCCTTCGACATTCACGGGAGAGCTTTGCCGGGTGGCGAAAAAGGGAGGGCAGGTGATCGTTACCGTACCAAACGGCGATGAAACGAAAGTGGTTACCCGGATCAAGAACGCAGTCGGCATGACCAAGGAGAAATACGGACACGTGCGGGAGGGCTATGACATTCCCGAACTGAAAGAACTCCTTATAAAGTCCGGCATCACACCGGTCGCCGAGAGCAGCTTTTCGAAGTTTTTCACAGAGATGCTGGAGCTCTCCATCAATTTTCTCTACGTGAACATCCTCTCAAAAAAGAGCAAGGCCAAAGTCGAGGCGGGCACGATTGCGCCAGCCACCGAGGATCAGCTCAAATCGGTGGAGAAGACCTACAAACTCTATTCCCTCGTATATCCATTCTTTCTTCTGGTTTCAAAATTTGATGCCCTGTTCTTTTTTTCCCGGGGGTATGCGGTTACCGTGGAAGGGAGAAAAAACAACGCTTGAGGAAGATATGAGGAAAATACTGATCACCGGAGCCGGCGGATTCATCGGGTTCCACCTCGGAAACAACCTTGCCGCTCGGGGTTACGAGACGGTCGGTGTCGACCTGCACTATCCGTCGGAATCGTATGGTGCAGAAAATAGCGGTTTCCGACATCTTACCGGTGATTTTAGAAACGAGAAGCTCATGGAAGAGGCGCTTCGTGATGTGGATGTGGTTTTCCACCTGGCAAGCGCCCACCTTCAGGTCAGCCTGAACGATGCTGATTACTGGGACATCAATGTGCACAACATACGCCCCTTTATGGACCTTTCTCAAAAGATGGGTGTAAAGCGGTTCGTACATGTAAGTAGCGTAGGTATTTACGGGAATTTGAAAAGGTGGCCGGCTGATGAGGTCGCGCCCTTTGAACCGCAGTCGATCTACGGAGAGACCAAATTGGCGGGGGAGTTGGAGGCCCAAAGGTTTGGCCAGGAGATGAATTTTCCGGTAGTCATCATCCGGCCCGCCTGGGTGTATGGCCCCGGATGCCCGCGAACTCTCAAAATCTACCGGGCTCTTCGTAAGGGACGGTTTATCATGATAGGGCGTGGAAATAATTTGCGCCATCCCATTTACATCTCGGATCTGCTCGATGCATTCCTTCTTTCAATGGAGCTTGAATCGGCTATAGGTGAGGTATTTATCATTGCAGGGGAACGGGCTATTACGACCCGGGAACTGGTGGATGACTTTTGCCGGGTACTCGGGGTTCCCCGCCCGAAGGTCCAGATACCATACGCGGTGGGTGTGGCCATCGCCACCTGTTCGGAGAAACTCTCGGGGATTTTCAAGGTTGAGCCACCCATATCGATGAGAACCCTGGAGTTTTTCGATACGAACAATGCCTTCGACATTTCGAAGGCACGAAAGACACTTGGATTCGATCCAAAAGTGTCATTCGAGGAGGGGCTCAAACATACCGGAGATTGGCTTCGAAAACAGTGAAATGATTGTCACCGTGACTTTTTTGGATTAAAGCTCTTTTCGGAAAGAGCAGAGGTACCCGCCAAACGGGAAAGCGAGGAAAACAGACAATGTGCGGAATATGTGGAAAAATCAGCAGAGGTGGCGTCCAAAAAGAGGAACTTATCCGGATGTCCCGGTTGCTTGCACATCGAGGGCCCGATGATGAAGGTTACTTCGTCAATGGGGAGATCGGGTTCGGCCACCGACGCCTGAGCATCATCGACCTTAAAAAAGGCCGCCAGCCAATTTGCAACGAAGATGAGACGGTGTGGATCGTTTACAACGGGGAAATCTACAATTATAAAAAACTGAGGGGAGAACTCGAGGAGAAAGGCCATCACTTCAAAACCGATTCCGATACGGAAGTTATCGTTCACCTCTACGAAGAGCACGGAGAAGGGTGTCTAGACAGACTGAACGGGATGTTTTCATTTGCAATCTGGGATCAGAAGAGCCGAAAGCTTTTCCTTGCGAGAGACAGAATCGGCCAGAAACCGCTCTTTTATCGGGAAAAGGGTGAGAATTTCGTCTTCGCCTCGGAAGTCAAAGCCATTTTAGCGGACGACGGCGCAGACAGAGATATCGATTTCGAGGCAGTCAATCACTACCTCTCACTGAGGTTTATTCCGGCGCCTCTTTCCATGTTCCGGGGTATAAAAAAGCTCCCGGCGGGCCACTATCTGGTTTTTCAGGATGGGAAGGTACGGGTAAGCCGGTACTGGGATTTCTCCTTTTTGCGGAAGTTGCATTTTTCCGGACTCGAAGACTATGCCGATGCGTTGAATGAAAAACTGGTCGAGGTCATCGATGAGCACCTCGTGAGCGACGTCCCCGTGGGTGCTTTTTTAAGCGGCGGCCTGGACAGCAGCACCATTGTAGCCATCATGGGGAAAATCCTACCCGGCCGGTTCAAAACGTTTTCCATAGGCGTCAAGGAGCAGGATTACAATGAGCTGCCCTTTGCCCGGATGGTTGCAAAAAAGTACAATACGGAGCACGTCGAGCGGGTCGTGGAGGCAGACCTCATACGGCTGCTACCCAAGATGGTGTGGCACCTCGATGAGCCCTCCGATCCGATTGCATCCTGTATGCTCCATGCGGCCAAGCTGGCGTCAGAGCACGTCAAAGTTGTTCTCGGGGGTGATGGAGGGGATGAGCTCTTCGGGGGGTTCGATCGATATCTGGGCGTGGGCTTCGTCGATTACTATACCTACCTTCCGCCTATCCTTCGACAGAAGATCATCGGCTCCGTTATCAATTCGATTCCAGATAGTTTCACCTACAAGAGCCTTGCGCAAAAACTGAAATGGATGCATCACCTTTCGGAATATGAAGGGGGGGAGAGGTACGCGCAGGCAACGACTTTTTTTCGCTTTACCCATGAGGGGAAAGCTGAAATTTTTAACGACGGCCTGTGGGATCGTCTGAAACACATCAGATCCACAGATATCATCGTGGAACAGTTCAACAAGACGAATGCCGAGAATCCCATCGACAAGATGCTGTATGCCGATTTCATGACACGCCTGTCGGAACACACGCTCATGCTGACGGACAGGATGAACATGGCCCACAGCCTGGAAGCCCGGTCGCCGTATCTCGATCATACTCTCGTGGAATTTCTCGCCTCTTTTCCCAACGAGATGAAAGTCAGGAGGAAAACCCTCAAGTATATTCTCAGGACAATCACCAAGGATTACCTGCCCCCCGAAATCGTAAATCGGAAAAAGCAGGGTTTCATGTTTCCCGTGGCGTACTGGTTCAAAAATGAACTCCACGATTTCCTGAGGAGGTTTCTTCTCGATTCCCGGATCATACGAGAGGGATTCTTCAAGAGAGAAAGCGTGGAACAATTGATCATCGACCACAGGCAAAACAGGGAGGACAACCATGTTCGTCTGTGGATGTTGCTCAACCTGGAAGTGTGGCATCAAATATATCTTGAAGGAAAAGATCTCGGTGCCCTGGAGGAAAACATACTACAGGCCCTGTAGCCATTGATGCATGTCCTAAAGGAGCAATTGTCGACAGAGTTCGGGCAAATACGGGCCGAGAGGAAATGATGAAAGATATCGTTCCGGAGATAAAGCAGTTTCTTATCGATCAGAGGCTGGTAAAGGGAAACAGCGATATCGGCGAGGAAGATTCGCTGCTGGAAGGGGAGATCATCGACTCCCTCGGCATACTCGAATTGACCGTGTTCATCGAAGCACGGTACGGAATCAAGGTCGATGCCCACGATCTCGTACCGGAGAACTTCGATTCTCTCGCTGCGATTAAAAATTACGTAACGAGTAAAACTGCCTGATCCGCGATTGTAACGAATTGACCATAACACTCTTGAAGCTCTATGTGGTTTCAGATGAGATGATCGCCAAGTCATTACAGAGACACCTCATTCCTTCTTTCATAACCTCGTTGTATTATTCCCTTCGCTACCGCTGCCTGGTGAGCCACAAGGCGAATGTGCAGCTTTCACAAAATATTTCATTCGGAAAGAGAACGGTCGTAAAATCCTTCGCCATCATTCAGACTCACAGTGGAAAGATAACGATCGGGGAAAACTGCGCTATCAGCAGTTTCAACCACATTTCGACCGATCTGGCAGACCTCACGATTGGAGACAACGTGCGGATAGGTCCCGGCGTAGTGATTGTCGCCTCGAGCAGAAAATACAGAAAAAAAGACATCCTGATTGTCGATCAGGGATACACGCACAAAGGTATTACCATAGGAGATGATGTCTTTATCGGGGCGAATTCCGTAATACTCGACGGTTGCAACATCGGGGACGGAGCCGTCATTGGGGTTGGAACCGTTGTTGACAGGGACGTGCCTCCCCATGCCATCGTTTTCGGTGTTCCGGCGAAGATAATATTCCACCGTTACTGAGAAACTCCCATGTCGGAAACGATACTTTCCAAACTTCTCAAACGATGCGAAGACCATCCTGAAAAGCTTGCAATTGTCTCCGGCAAACGGGCAGTGCGCTACGGAGAACTCAGAGATAGGATATGCTCTGCTGCAGCGAGGTTCAAAGACATGGGAGTCGGTCACGGGGACAGGATAATCCTCGCCGCGTCCAGCTCTCCCTCTTTTACCTACGGGTATTTTGGCACACACGCCATCGGAGCGGTTGCAATCTCCATCGACCCACTGACACCCGCATCCCGGCTTCGATTCATCATCGAGCAGGTGGACCCGAAAGGTGTTTTTACCGTGAAGGAATACAATGAGGGAGGATTTTCTGTCAGCAATATTAACGAGTTGGACTCCCTGGAATACGGTTCCATAGATGTGGGGGTTCCGGACCCCCGCGATGTCTCAGATGTCCTCTTTACAACCGGTACGACCGGGAAACCAAAAGGCGTCGTCCTCACCCACGGCAATATCCTGTCAGCGGCGCGAAATATCAACACCTTCATCGGGAACAAAGATGATGACGTGGAAATTGTACCCCTTCCCCTGAGCCATTCCTTCGGTTTGGGGAGACTGCGTTGCGCCATGCTCGCTGGAGGGACAATCGTCCTCGTTGATGGCTTCACGTTTCCCGGGAGGATATTTCGGGCGATGGAACAGTTCAGAGCGACAGGATTTGCTTTCGTTCCAGCCGGTCTTGCCGTCCTGTTGCGGCTAACCGGAGACGAGATCGGTAAGTATGCAGAGCAGCTGCGGTATATTGAGATCGGCAGTGCTCCGATGCCCCAAGAGCACAAAGAGCGGCTCATGAGACTGCTTCCGAAGACGCGCATTTGCATGCATTACGGGTTGACGGAGGCTTCGCGTTCGACATTCATCGAATTTCACGAGTCCAGGGAAAAGCTGAACTCTATCGGCAAGCCTTCCCCGAGCGTGGAGGTGCGGGTGTCTGATGAAAACGACCGGGAACTTCCCCCCAACCAGACCGGCCGAATCATGGTAAAGGGCAAAATGGTCATGAAAGGATACTGGAAGGATGATGAGTTGACCGAAAGCGCTCTCCGTGAAGGGTGGCTCTGCACGGGAGATATGGGTTATAGAGACGACGACGGTTTCCTTTACCTTGCCGGGAGAGAGGGGGACATGATAAATGTGGGCGGACTCAAGGTCTCACCGGTAGAGGTGGAGGAGGTTCTTTCCTGCCACGTTAAAGTCGAAAACTGCGCCTGCATAGGAATTCCCGACCCGGGCGGGATCACGGGAGAGGCGGTCAAAGCCTATCTCGTCTCGAAAAATCCTTCCTCCCAAAAGCCCACCGGGGACGAACTGATCGAATTCCTCAAAGGCAAGCTCGAACCCTACAAGATACCCGTTGCCTTTGAATGGGTCGAATCAATTCCTCAGACATCTTCGGGAAAAATTCAGAGAGATGTGCTCAGACGGCAATCATCGAATTAGCGCAGCCCATCTCCCTCGATCGTTTCTTCAATATGAGATGCCCGGGTTAGCCGTATGAAGAAAAAACTCATCTTTGGATTGAAGCTGTTTGTATCGGTAGGACTGCTGGCTTATCTTTTCAGCAGGATAGAGATTGGCCTGTTCCTATCCCAATATGCAGGCCTCAAATTTTACCTGCTGGCGGTAATCCTGGTAATCATTTTTTTCCAGTTCAATCTCAGCACCCTGAAATGGCGTATAATACTTGCTGCGGATGACATCGAAGTTCCCTACACTTATCTCTTGAAAAATTACTTGATCGGCGGATTTATCAGCCAGTTTTTGCCGACGAGTTTCGGGGGGGATATATACCGCGTCTATTCTCTGAAGGAATTTAATGGAAACCTCGGAAGAAACACTTCATCTGTGCTCTTTGACAGAATATCAGGACTCTTCGCTCTCGTATCCATTTCTATCATATCTTCTATCTTTTATTTCCACGGGTTGAACAACTACCTATTTATAACGGTCTACCTGGTTTTTTGCCTGATGTTCTGGTTCCTCGCAGCGGACAGGACCGCAGAATTCTTGAGCAACCTCAAGGTAAAAATCCCGGGCATCTTCATCGATATCGTCAGGTCCTTCAGCAAATACAAGAAAAACAGGAAAGCCTTCTTTCAGGCCCTCTTCATATCGGTTTTTTTTCAGCATAACATCGTGTGGGCGATAAAGTTATACTGCGTCGCGCTCAACATCGATATAAGCGTTAAGTACCTGTTCATGTTCGTTCCCCTGATATATTTGACAGAGGCAATTCCCATATCGATAAACGGAATAGGAATCCGTGACAGCGCCTTTGTCTTCTTCTTTCTTCAGGTAGGGAATACAAAGGAAGAGGCCCTCGCTTTGTCGCTTCTCGTTATCATGATGAGATACATGTTTTCCATATTGGTCGGCGGATCGCTGTTTTTGAAGATGATCTTGAATGTCAGCTATGAAAAAAAAGCAAAGAAAGTTGGGAATTGAAATACTGCTAAAAACGCTATTCCTTTTTTCTCCGGGCACAGAGAATGAAACAATTCGATCTTTCCATTATCGTTCCTCTATTCAATGAAGAGGATTGTATCGTTCCGCTTTACGAGTCGATAACGGGTGTCCTTTCCCATCTAGATCTCACCTGTGAGATCATATTCGTCGACGATGGGAGCAAAGACAGGACCTTTCAGATTTCCCGGGAGCTTGCTCAAAGAGATGACAGGCTCCGCGTGATTAAATTCAGGAAAAACTACGGCCAGACGGCAGCTATGGCCGCAGGGATCGAACATGCTCGTGGAAAGATCCTCATAACCATGGACGGGGATCT
>JABAOH010005265.1_pt3 | contig 17026 bp, 24 predicted proteins | sample 7062181 | NCBI WGS metagenome assembly JABAOH01 (sample SAMN14538630, study PRJNA623070) | marine sediment metagenome | biome: marine biome [ENVO:00000428]; feature: marine pelagic biome [ENVO:01000023]; material: deep marine sediment [ENVO:00002113]; isolation source: pool of 5 deep marine... | reverse complement strand
GTTCAGATTTTTATTGGATTAGCATGTCACCTTCACCTGAAGATCGACCCCAAAAGGGTGTCGATGAATGGGGCGCTGTCTGGGAAAATATCGGCGATATGAACCTCGGCGAAGTAAAAGACTTCCCCTTGAAAGACTGGGAGGATTTTGATAAGCTGAATATTCCAGACATTCACGATCCAAAGCGATGGAGCCATCTCGTAAATATTCGAGAACAAGCTGGTGATAAATTTATGCTGGCAAACGGGATTACGCTTTTTGAAAGAGTTCATTTCCTTAGAGGGCTTGAAAACACCTGGATGGATATTTATGATCATCCTGATAAACTTGGAAACTTGGTCGATATTTTAGTTGAGATGGGACTTTCCGCTATTGAAAAATTTGCGAAATTAGGTGCTGATGGCTATATTTTCCCTGATGACTGGGGTTTGCAGAATAGGCTGATGATCTCCCCGGATGCTTGGCGAGAAATCTGGAAACCCCGCTATGCTCGCATTTTTAAAGCGGTACACAATGCTGGTATGTTAGCCTTTTTACACTGCTGCGGATATATCATTGATATCCTGGATGACCTCATTGAAATTGGTCTTGATGTCATTCACATGGATCAGCAGGAGAATATGGGATTGAAACTTTTGGGTGAACGTTTTGGAGGACGAATCACCTTTTTCTCTCCTGTCGACATTCAGAATACGATGGTAAACGGCACGCTTGACGAGATTCGGGCTTATTGTCGAAAGATGGTTAAATTTTTGGGGAGACCTAATGGTGGTTTTATCCCGCGATGGTATTCGGATCCAGTTGGTGCAGGACATCGCCAGGAAGCGATTGATACAATGTGTGAGGAGTTTATTCAAATCAGCAACGAGATTTATGGATCATGATGCATTGTTCGAGAAACAATTAAATCAAGCTGTAGAACAAAATACCATTTTGTTCTACATTTTTTCGCTTGCAATTGTTAACTGCTTTTCTTATCTTTTATTAAGATTAAATCTTTAAAAAACTAAAAAAGGCATTTACCATGAATTCTTTAGCAGAAGAGAAAGTTGAGACACAAATACAGCCATTGATAATGAGCGAAGAGGAATTCCTTGAATTTTGTGATGAAGATACTAAAGCTGAATATATCGATGGGGAAGTTATTGTGTATTCACCTGGTTCATATATACATGAAGATATTTCAAGTTTTCTCCTATCGCTTCTAAGATTTTTTGTTGATCAGCATCAGCTTGGGTTTATCCCTGGATCGAATTTTCAGGTTAGATTAAGACCTGGTTTGCGACGTGTACCCGATTTGATTTTTATTTCAGAAGGAAATAAACAGAAAATTACTCGGACTGAATTTGAAGGTTCACCTGATTTAGTCGTTGAAATCGTCTCAACAGACATTGTTGAACGAGACTGGCGGGATAAGTATTTCGAGTATGAGAAGGCTGGTGTCAAAGAATACTGGATAATTGATCCGAATTCAGAACAGATGAAAATTTATTGTTTAAATGAACAAGGTAAATACGAGAGCCAGAAGACTGAAAAAGAAATTTTAAAGTCTAAAGTTTTGCCTGGCTTCTGGATAAAGCCTGAATGGCTGTGGCAGGAACCACTACCGAATGTGTTAATTATTGCTAAAGAATTGAATATAAAAATCTAATATTTTATGAACGGACTTGTATCATGACATCAAAAAACACAATGGAATCGTGGAGTAAAATGACAATGTGTGGATTGCTAATAATGTATCTGATCTTGGCTTTTTCTTGTTCACAGAAATCCACTGAAACCAAACAAACCCAACCCATCATCGCCGAAATGAACATTCCCGTTGCGGGCATGACCTGTGGCAGTTGTGAGCATCATATCGAGACCGAGGTGAAAAGAGAGGATGGGATTATTGAAATTAAAGCAGATCATGAAAAAGCACTGGCTTTTGTCAAGTTTGATAGCAGTAAAATCTCTCTTGACGAAGTCGTTGTGGCGATTAACAAGACGGGTTATAAAGCAACCAAACCATAATGTAAAATGTTAAAAGTCAGTAGTCTGTAGTTGGCAGTTCGCTATAGATTGAGCTGATTACAAATCAATAATAATCTGTTCAAAGTGGTTCTGGACTGATTCCATCGCTCGGAGCGATGGAATCAGTTGAGTTTGTTTTATTTTAATCTTAATAGAAACAATAAAACATGTTTCTAAAAATTGTAATTTTTTTCTCACCCCTTAGTTTAAATTATGAGGCAAAAAATGAGAGGGTTTAAAATCAGTCCTTTGATTTTGATTATCCTTTTTCAATTCGATCTTATTGCGCACGCCGACGATCAGGATATTGAAGTCGGTATCATCGAAAAGTTAGGGGAATATGTTCCGACTGATGTATTTTTTTATGATGAGAATGGCGATTCTATTGCGCTGAAAGACCTGATCAATAAGCCGACGATTCTTTCATTTGTCTATTTTCGATGCCCGACAATATGTCCTCGAATGTTATCCGAATTGACAGTTTTATTAGAGAAGATTGATCTCGAACCAGGGAAAGATTTCAGCCTCATCACCATCAGTTTTGACCCAACGGATACACCTGAATTTGCGTCTGATAAAAAAAGAAACTTTTTTAAAGCACTTCAACGAACCATCCCCGATACTGCCTGGCGTTATCTGACAGGGGATGTCAATAACATTGCTAAAATCACCTTAGCCGTTGGTTATCGTTTTAAAAAAGAGAAACAGGATTTTATTCATCCTTCGGCAATTATCATCCTTGCTCCTGATGGAAAAATTATTCGTTACATCATGGGACTCAGTTATCTTTCGTTTNNTGTTTTACTGTTTTAGCTATGATCCTCAAGGAGGAACCTATGCGATGAATATCACCAAGATTACGGGTACGATTATTTTGTTTTTAATTGGCGTTTTTGCAATTTTCTTAATAATCAAGACGAAAGCACGAAGTAGAGCACTGAGGAACTAATATGGCACATGAAGCAGTTGTTGATATCAGAAAGGAAACCAGCTTTTTAGAAGAAAAAGGGCGATTCACGGGAATTCTATCGTGGATTTTGAGTACGGATCACAAGCGAATTGGGATCATGTATCTGTTTTCCATACTCACGATGTTTTTAGTGGGTGTTTCATTTGCATTCTTAATGCGGCTGGAATTGATTGCGCCAGGAAAAACTATTGTTGAGCCACAAACATATAACTCGTTGTTTACATTTCATGGTGTAATCATGATTTTTCTGTTCATCATTCCAGGAATACCTGCTGCTTTTGGCAACTTTTTTCTCCCCCTCCAGATTGGTGCGAAAGATGTCGCTTTTCCGAGATTGAATTTGCTGTCGTGGTGGTTATACATTACGGGTGCAGGATTGGCAGTTTATTCGTTGTTAAGTGGTGCTGCACCTGCAGACACAGGCTGGACGTTCTATGCACCGTATAGCATCCGAACTGGAACCAATGTTTCGCTGACGGTATTTGCGGCGTTTGTGTTAGGATTCTCTTCGATCCTCACAGGAGTAAATTTTATCACCACGATTCATCGTATGCGAGCACCTGGCATGGGCTGGTTCAACATGCCGCTCATGCAATGGTCGCTTTACGCCACTGGATGGATTCAAATTATTGCCACTCCCGTGGTGGGTATAACATTATTATTGATTATTTTTGAACGAGCTTTTGGCGTCGGCGTCTTCGATCCGAGCAAAGGCGGTGATCCGATTCTGTTTCAGCACTTATTCTGGATTTATTCCCATCCAGCGGTTTATATCATGATCCTGCCAGGGATGGGTGTGATTTCGGAAATTATTCCTGTTTTTGCCAGAAGAACAATTTTCGGTTACCGATTTATCGCCTATTCCAGTCTGGCAATCGCATTTTTCGGTTCGCTGGTTTGGGGACATCACATGTTCGTCAGCGGTCAGAGCTACACCGCTGATGTGGTCTTTTCACTACTCACTTTTTTAGTTGCCATACCCAGCGCCATCAAAATATTCAACTGGATTGCCACATTATATAAAGGCTCCATCGAGTTGGAATCGCCGATGTTGTATTCATTAGCCTTTATCTTTCTATTCTCCATTGGTGGTTTGACAGGATTGATGCAGGGAGCGCTGGCGGTCAACGTTCATATTCACGATACCTCGTTTATCGTTGGTCACTTCCATTACGTAATGTTCGGCGGAACAGGCTTTGCTTTTTTCGGGGCGCTACATTATTGGTTCCCGAAAATATTTGGCAAAATGTACAACCGAAAAATAGCGAAAATTGCCTGGGGATTTATGTTCGTCGGCTTTAATACACTTTATTTTCCGCTATTAGTTATTGGTTGGATGGGCATGCCGAGACGTTATTACGACTATCTGCCCCAGTTCCATACAGGTCATTTGATTTCGACCATCGGCTCCTGGATTTTGATTACAGGTTTGTTGATTATGTTGTATAATCTTGGTCGAGCCTTATTGAAAGGCGAAAAATCAGGTAAAAATCCATGGGCAGCCGCAACACTGGAGTGGCAGACTTCCACGCCGCCGCCATTAGAAAATTTCGAGAAGATCCCAGAAGTTAAAAAAGACCCTTACGATTTTAAAGGAGTTGCCGTAGAATGATTGGCACAACCGAATTTGCCGTCGAAAAACATAGCGACTACACAGGCGCTAAAATTGGCATGTGGCTGTTTCTGTTTACCGAATTGCTGCTGTTCGGGGGTATGTTTGTTCTCTATTCTGTCTATCGTTACAAATATGCCCATGACTTTCATATTGCGGCGTATGAACTAAACCAGATTCTGGGCGCCATTAATACCATTATCCTGCTTACCAGCAGTTTGACGATGGCGTTGTCGATTGCAGCACTTCAGCGAGCAAATCGAAAATTATCAAACACATTTTTAATTATCACCATCGCACTGGGTGTGCTTTTTTTGATCAATAAATATTTCGAGTGGACAACCAAAATCGAGCATGGCATATATCCTAATTCGCCGTTACTGGCTCGCAGCTTTAATGAAGGCGAAACGCTATTTTTCGGGCTTTATTACGCTATGACAGGATTGCACGGGATTCATGTAATTGTGGGAATTGGTGTGCTTTTTTTTATGTTATATATCGTTAATCGCCAGCCGACCACCCAATTCGCCATCGAGCCTGCAGAAGTTGATGAACTACGAGGCTCGCAATTGAAAATCGAGGATCAAAAGGGCAAGAAATTATGGGACGGTACTACAATTGGAGATTCAGTTCGAAGAATTTCGATCACATTCAAACACTACTCGACTGATGAAACTTTTGATCGATCAAACATTACCAAATTGGAGAATTCGGGTTTGTATTGGCATCTGGTGGATATTATCTGGATATTTTTGTTTCCGTTGTTTTATTTGATTACATGATTTGATTGATAGCGAATTATCGTTTTAAACAAAATAAATATTATCCCCAACGGATAGATGAATCCAACGGATAAAAAGATTTTAAAATCAGTTGTGTTCATCTATCCGTTGGAAAAATAAATTCAAAAATCGTAAATAACATTCAATGTAATTGGGATGTAATATTTTAGCCACAAAACAACTTAAGCTCCGAGGGTATTGAAGATGAAAATAAAAGTAATTCTTGAAAAGGGAGAAGATGGATATTACGTTGCTCACTGCCCATCATTAAAGAGTTGCTGGTCTCAGGGAAAAACCAAAGAAGAAGCATTACAAAATATCCAGGAAGCAATCGAGCTTTACCTAGAACCTGAAATCGACAAATTTGTTGAAGACGAAAGTCATGAAATCCACGAGTTGGTGATATGAAACTTCCTTTACTATCTGGAAAAGAAGTATTAGCTGCATTAAAGCGAATGGGCTTTTTTGAAGTTCATAGAAAAGGAAGCCATGTTAAGATGAGTCATCCAGATGGTCGCAAGATCGTGTTTCCGTTTCATGACGAAATTGATCGATAGACTTTAAAAGGTGCTTTAAGAGACGCTGAAATAGATATTGAACAATTTTTTAATAATGTTAAATAACTTCACAAATCATACCTATGAAATAATTCATGAAAATTGGTGGCCAAAAATAAATAGGGATATAAAAATGACCCATCACAACTCATCACAAGAACAACACGTGGTAAGCTACGGAACTTACATTCTTGTGTGGTTCGGCTTAATTGTCCTCACAGGACTTACCGTTGCTGTAGCGGGAACAAATCTGGGTGGTTTCAGTGTGTGGACGGCAATTCTCATCGCAGCAATCAAAACCACTTTAGTCTTGTTTGTTTTTATGCACCTGAAATACGAGCGCCCGCTTTTTCGATGGATGGTGCTCATCGTTGTTATTGCCTTAACCATTTTTATTGTATTCACATTTTTTGACGTTTCATATCGATAGGTGTAATTATGATAGTTGACACAGCGAATATACCGCAAACCGTCAATAATGTTTTTTATTTCCTTCTGGCGATCTCCATCGCCCTGTTGGTACTCATCACGTTTTTAATGGTTTTCTTTGTCATTAAATATCATCGAAAACGAAACAAAGAACCGAAGAATATTGAGGGAAATACTTGGTTGGAAATTACTTGGATAGTGATTCCGACCTTACTGGTGCTTGGCATGTTTTATTACGGCTGGATCGGTTACAAAATCATGAAGGATGTGCCCGAAGATGCCATGGCGATTAATGTAACGGGAAGAATGTGGTCATGGCTGTTTGAATATGAAAATGGTGTGCAAAGCGATACGCTGTACGTTCCCGTAGATAAACCAATCCGTATTAACTTGCGATCCCAGGATGTACTTCATAGTTTCTACATTCCAGCTTTTCGAGTCAAACATGATGTCGTGCCTGGAAATGAGAAAGGCTATGTATGGTTCCAGCCAAATGATTTGGGCTCGTACGATGTCTTCTGTGCTGAGTATTGTGGACAACAACATGCCTACATGACGACCAAACTCGTGGTCATGCCCGCAGAAGAATTTCAAACCTGGCTGGCGGCAAAAGGGAGTGCTCAACCAGCCGCTGATACGACAGCCATAACAGACATGACGCAAAAAGCAGCTACAGACAAGAAAACCGAAGAGGTAAAGATAGAAGAAAAGAAAAAAGTCCCTCGTGGATTTGCATTACTGAACGATAAAGGATGTACTGCTTGCCACACACTGGATGGCACCCCAATGGTGGGACCTTCGTTAAAGGGAATTTTTGGCAAGAAACATATTGTTATTACCAATGGTAATGAAAGACGAATTACAATCAACGAAGCCTATTTCAAAAAATCGACTTTACATCCCGAAGCTGATCTCGTGAAGGGCTACGATCCCATCATGCCAGAGCCTGATGAACCGATTACTGATGAAGAGATTAAAGAGATGATTGCTTATATTAAGTCGTTGAAGTAGGATTAAGGGATTAAAACATATCATTTATTTAATTGATAATGTATCAAGCTTAGAGTTGTCTTATGTTTGAACAAATAAAGATTCATAAAGATTTTGGCATTGATCATCGACTTGTTGTCTACGAAGGGGATTGTCTGAATCTGTTAAAGAAAATTCCCTCCGGAACGATTCAATTAGCTGTGACCTCTCCACCTTACAACCTGGGCAAAGAGTACGAAAAAAACTTTTGCTCACCCAATACCTGGAACAGCAAGCAACCGTGATAAGAGAATGTCATCGGATATTATCTGAACATGGAAGTATTTGTTGGCAGGTTGGTAATTATGTTGATAATGGAGCTATTGTTCCACTTGATACATTTTTGTATCCGATATTTGATGACTTGGGCATGAAAATGAGGAATCGCATCATCTGGCACTTTGAACATGGACTGAATTGTTCTAAACGATTTTCGGGTAGGTATGAAACTATAAATTGGTTTCCAAATCTGATGACTATGTATTTAACCTGGATCCTATACGTGTACCTCAAAAATATCCCGGAAAAAAACATTTCAAAGGACCCAAAGTCGGCCAATATTCAAGTAATCCAAAAGGGAAAAATCCAAGTGATGTCTGGCTAATTCCAAATGTGAAAAGCAATCATATTGAAAAAACAATTCATCCATGCCAATTCCCTGTGGAATTAATCGAACGTTTAGTTCTCTCAATGACAAACGAAGGTGATTGGGTACTAAACCCCTTTCTTGGTGTAGGAACAACAATCATTGCTGCTGTTCGACATCAACGTAGGGGTGCGGGAGCAGAGATATTTCAAAAATATGTTAAAATAGCTTATAATCGGATTACACAAGAGATTAACGGTACTTTGAAAACTCGACCGATGTTTAAGCCAGTCTATGATCCAAATAGAGCTGGTAACAAGTTAGCTACTTCACCCTGGGCTCAAAAAGAAAATAGAAGCCAAATGGTTTTATTAGATTCGGACAATTAAAATTACTACAATATGAAAATTATCGAGACATACTCTCATCTTAATGGACTGGAATTCTTGTTAGTTCATAAGCCAAGGTTGTGGAAAGAAATACAAAAAGTAATATCTTCAGTGGATGCAGAACTTTGCAAGACAAAAGTTTCTAATAAAAAACAAAAGTAAGGAACTTTGTGATTAGAAGTAATCTAAAAATCTTTTCCGATCTAATCAAAATCAAAATCACCGCAGCAGTTTCATTCACCACTGCTGTGGGATATTTATTGGCAGTAGAAAAGTTATCGTTTGAAATATTTGTTCCGATATTCGGCATTTTCTTATTAGCCTGTGGTTCGTCGGCATTGAACGAATATCAGGAAAGAAAAATTGACGGATTCATGAACCGAACCAGGTATCGTCCTTTGCCTACGCAAAAAATTCAACCCAAAACAGCATTGCGCATTATTTTTATATTGGTTATAGCAGGCACTCTGGTTTTATATTTCGGTACCAATTTAACTGCTACGATATTGGGCATCTTCGCTCTGATCTGGTACAACGGGATCTACACGCCATTGAAACGAAAGACTGCCTTCGCCGTCGTCCCAGGAGCGTTCATTGGTGCTGTCCCGCCGATGCTAGGTTGGGTAGCTGGTGGCGGTTATATATTTGATCCCCAAATTCTACTTGTCGCTTGCTTCTTCTTCATCTGGCAAGTACCCCATTTCTGGCTGTTGCTGCTCAGAGTTGGTAATGATTATGAACGGGCAGGACTGCCATCATTGACCAAAATCTTTTCCGTGAGACAGATTTCCAGAATTACGTTTATCTGGATGCTCACCACTGCCGTCACATCACTGATCATTCTCAATTTTGGCGCTGTCTATTCCCTGATCTTCAAAACCTGTCTCTTCGTATCCGCAATGGGGTTCTGCTGGCATGCGGTCAAAATCCTGAAAACCCAGGGTGAGCCATTTCCGTTTAAATTTGCTTTTATTGGCATCAATATTTTTGCACTTTTAGTCATCGTTTTCTTGTCCATAGACAAGTTGATTAACGTTTTATAAGGAAGAGTTGTGATGCAATCTTTTGATCAATTCATTTTACTATCCACTCCAGCGCATTTATCGCTGGTCAAGACGCTGCTTATCATCATGTTTCTACTACATCTGCCATATATCGGCATATTCATTGGTAGCTCGTTTTTCTCTACGTGGTTCAATATCTCAGGCCGGAGAAAAAAGAATCTGCTCCATTCAACTTTTGCCAGGGATTTGATCGATACATTTGCATTCAACAAAAGTATTGGCATTATTTTGGGAGTATTGCCATTACTGGTCATTGCACTGATTTACTCTCAGATTCTTTACCAAGGAAACGCTATCACGCTGCCATACCTGGTTTATTCTTTTCTGCCGATTGTTTTGGGATTGATTTTTGTTTACATTTATAAATACACGTTTCATTTCGATAAGGGTATCTTCACGTTAATCAGCGGACTAGGTTTATTACTACTTTTAGCGGGATATTTCGTTTTCATCGCTTGCATCGCCCGATTTCACGATCCTGAAAAATGGATTTTCATCAAAAATCCATTACAGGTTTTGATCGGTTGGAATGCTATTGGGAGCTACCTCACCTTTTTAACAAGCTCGTTCGCCATTACAGGAGTCAGCATCATTTTCTTTTTCTTTTCTTGGGGCGATAAATTAAAAGGGGTAAAGAGCGATTACATCGAATTTGTGAAAAAGTTCGGATTGATCATTGGATTGATTTTTACCATATTATTGCCACTGTTCGTTGTCTTTTATCTTATCAATTTGCCCGATATCGCCTTTTCAAACATCTTGATAATTATTTCTATTATTTTGATGATATTGTTGGCATTAGTAACCAACTTACTTTCCAAAATGCTCCAGCAATCCCAGACCAAATTTGGCACCCATGCGTTTGTGCTATTCATTGTCGCCTTTTTCGTGATGATTCTGAACAGTGACACAGCCCGAGAAAATTCATTAAAAGAGCATACGAAATTCCTGGCTTTGGAATCCGAAGCTATGCTGGCGAAATTGATCCCACCAAGAGAAATTGAAGCGGGTGGTGGAATTACCGATTATGCTAAGGGAGAAAGCGTATATAAACGGGTCTGTTCCACCTGCCATCGTTTTGATCAGCGTGTTGTCGGTCCCGCTTACGTCACGGTTCTTCCAAAATATGAAAATGATATTCAAAAACTTATTACGTTTGTATCGAATCCTCAAAAGGTGAACCCAGATTATCCACCCATGCCCAATCTGGGCTTGAAAATTAGCGAAGTGGAAGCCGTTGCAGGTTATCTGTTGAAAATATATCAAGAGGAGGATAAGTAGTGACGAAATATACCAGACCATTACTTATCAGTGGCTATTTCGGATTTTTAATCCTGCTCATTTTGCTGTTAGGATTTCTCTGGAAGACTTACCGAGAAGCACCAGCCCAGCCAATTGCTTTCAGCCATCAGAAGCATGTGACTTTTGTGGGACTGAAATGCGACCACTGCCATGCTTATGCAAATCGAGCACAGCAGCCTGGGATTCCAGCCGTAGCTGTGTGCATGGAATGTCATCAGAATGTCGCCACCGGCCGTCCCGAAATTATCAAACTCACAGGCTACTGGGAGCGAAAAGAATCCGTCCCTTGGGCAGGTGTCTATTATCTACCACCGCATGTCCAGTTCACCCATAAACGACACATTAAACGAGGATTCGATTGCACCGTCTGTCACGGCGAAGTGAAGAATATTGAAAAAATTCGCCAGGTAAAATCGTTACGCATGGGCTGGTGCGTAACCTGCCACCGAGCGAATGGTGGGTCGGATGATTGTTGGACTTGTCATAAGTGAAAATCAAATATTTTTCTTTTTAATTAAATTTATAAGTGAATAACAAATAGCTTTACTTTTAATATTTAAAATCTTAAATTGTTTTTGTGATTGGTTATGATATGAAATAATATCAATCGATACTTAATATTAATAAACCTAACTTTTGATTAAATATATGGGTGTTAGTTATGAAAGCAGCAACGATACGTAAGAAACTTATAGATGAAATCACTAAAATCCCAGATGATAAATTAGCTGAGATTTACGATTTTCTTTATTATTTCCGATTGGGCCTGGTGACAAAATCATCAAATCCCCAAAGGACACTACAACTTGCTGGAAGCTGGAATGATATGTCTGATGAAGATTTTAATAAACAAATTGAAGAGTTTGAAACGAAAGAAAAGTAGGAGAATCTTGATAGCAGACGATAGATTCGCAAATGGATTTTGGAACATCTTTGAGAATAGATAGAATTTTGTTGCTAATTTGAAAAACAAAAAATTGTCTGGAGTTGTAAGTGAAACGTAAAAAATTATATTCAGAAATTCAAAAAGATTTAACAAACCTTTTTGGAAATAGACTAAAAAAAATCATTCTGTATGGTTCTTATGCAAAGAATAAGCAAACAAGGGAGTCTGACATAGACTTTTTCGTTCTGGTCGATGATACTGAAGAAAACCTGATGAGGAAAAAATATCATATAGCTGATATTATGACTAAATTATCTTTGAATTATGATGTTCTTGTGTCAATTACAGAAGAAACTTTGAATAGATTTATGGAATATTCAGAGATTTTGCCCTTCTTTAAAAATATCAAGGACGAAGGGATAACGATTTATGGAGGATAGACTTATTGATTTATCAAAACATCGAATGGAGAAGGCGAAAGATGATTTAGAAACATCGGAAATTATATTTAAAAATGGAAAGTTATCTCAATCTATTAATCGTTCTTATTATGCAATGTTTCATGCTGTAAGAGCTTTATTAGTATTAAACAAGTTTGACTCCCAAAAACATTCAAGGATAATATCTTACTTCAATCAAAATTTCATAAAGCCTGGCAAAATTGAAGTTGAATATTCTAAAATGCTCACTTCTGCCTTTAAAATTCGAAGTGATAGTGATTATAAAGATTTTTACATTATGACCCGTGAAGATGCTGAAATCCAACTGGAAAATGCTAAAAAGTTCTTAAAACGAATACAGGAATATTTGAAGCATTTTCAATCACAGTTTTAATGGAATTTTGTTTTTTAAGATTAGAAATTTTTATATGGTTAAAGAATCAGATTTAATCCTATTAACACACGATATTAAAGATCATGGTCTCAAATCAGGCGATGTCGGAACAATCGTACATTGTTATAACGACAATAAAGCGTTCGATGTGGAATTTGTTACAGCAGAAGGCAAGACGATAGCCGTACTGACTTTAACAGTAATAGATATTAGACCATTTGATCATGCTGAGATACTACATTCAAGAGAAGTAGCTTGATTTAGACGCTTAAATAAAAAGTGGTTGAAAAAGATACTCGATTATCAAAACTTTCATGGAAGATAAGGGCTTGGAACTTTAAAATATTTCCTGTACATCCTGATCATCACTAAATCCCGTCTAAAATAGAACTTGAAAATGTAATGATTCTTTGGTTTTAGTGGAGGAAATAAATGCAGAGAAGGGGTTTTATTAAACTATTAGGTCTGGCTTCAGGCGCCGCTTTGATGGAATCCTGCGGGGCGAAGAAAGGAGCAGAAAAGCTCATTCCCCATGTGATTCCGCCAGATGTCGAGATTCTGCCAAATGGAGCTATCTATTTTAGCACCACCTGTACCGAATGTCCTGCCAATTGTGGCCTGTCAGCAAAGATCGTAGAGAAAACTTATAACAATCGGATCGGCAGGTATCCCATCAAGTTAGAAGGGATTGCCGGACATCCGATCAATGATGGTAAATTGTGCGTTCGGGGACAGTCCTCGCTGACTCGCTTGTACCACCCAGAACGACTGAAAAATCCAATGATGCGAGAAGCTGACGGCAATTTGAAACAATGCACCTGGGATGAGGCTTATGCCAATATTATTGACTCGTTGAAGAGTTCGACGAAACGGCACATCTATTTATCGAGTCAGACCAATGGGACTTTATCGAGTTTAATCGATCTCTTTTGTCAGAAGCTGAACATCGACAGGCTTCCTGAGTTCGAAATTTTTTCCTATGCGGCACTAAGTCAAGCTAATAACATGCTGTTCAACAAAAATGAAATTCCTTCTTATCAAATCCAAGATGCTGATTTCCTTCTAACCGTTGGAGCGGATATTTTCGAAACGTTTACGAGTCCAATCTACAACGCTGTACAATTTGCCCGTGCCAAGAAAAACGAGAATTTCAAATGGTTCCATATCGAACCGCATGTTTCATTAACGGGATTGCAGGCGAACGAGCGATTTGTGGTCAATCCAGAAAGTGAGATTTATCTGCTACTATATTTGTTGAGAGAACTGGCAAGCAGCAATCCCAATTATGCGGCGAAAATTTCTGGTGATGTTTTGAGAACTATGCCTGAATTGCCCCTCGATGAAGTGGCAACAAAAATTGGAATGGAGAAAGAAAAGATAAACCAAATGATCGAGCAGTTTAATTCCGCTAACAATCCGTTATTGATTGTTGGTGGAGTTTCCACGGGACACAAGTGGGGCATAGAAACGGCGGTCATCGCAGGACTGATCCAGTATGCTTCTGGTATGACGGATTCTTTAATCGATTTTTCTCAAAGTGAAAACTATGATAAGGTCGGCACATTCAACGATCTGGCAAATTTCTCGATGCAACTCCAGAGTGATCGGATTGGCGTGGCGTTTATTTCCAAAACCGATCCTGTGGACAAACACCCGTTTGCCTTTTTCCTCAAAGAAAATTTAAAGAATGCAGATTTAGTCATTGCATTGACCGATTTTATGCCAATGCTGGAGAAAGAATATGACGTGATTTTGCCCTTGTCGCATTCCCTCGAATCATGGGACGATGCGCAGCCTCGGGCAGGAATTTTGAACGTTATTCAGCCTGTTTTGGAACCACTGCATAATACGTTGTCAGAGGGCGATATTCTTTTGCAACTCATCAAAGCCAACTCGGGCACGGTGATCGCACCAAATTATCAAGAATATATATTTTCTCAGTGGAAAAAGAAACTCAACGATAGTCAAATCGAAGAATTTTTAGATAAAGGTTATCGCCAGCAACCTGTCGCACGGCAGACTGTCATACTGGATCACAGAGTTATGACATCATTTCTACAAAAGCTGGATCTCCCCCAAACGCTGCATTCATTAGTTTTAATAACAACACCATCCATTAAATCATTTGATGGACGTAGTCGAAATCTACCGCTGCTGCAGGAAATCCCCGACCCATTGACAACCATCACGTTCGATAATTGGATTTCCATATCCGAAAAGTTCGCGGAAGCGAACCATATAAAGGATGGAGATATTATATCTGTTTTTTCAGGGGATAAAAAAGTCGCCGAGCTTCCAGCCAAGATTCAGCCAGTGCTGTCCGAAAAGGTGATCATGATTCAACGGTATATGCTGGATACCTTTGCATTAGCAGTTGATGAGAAAACGGGCGAAAGTCTATGCTATCTGAATGACATCAGGATTGAAAAGACGGGTTTCAGATTCAAGATGGCGATTATGTCTGGGTCATTATCGCAGCAGGGCAGGGGAGTGATTCCGCATCCGAATCATAAAGAGCATCATTACGAGCGGCATAGCCTTTATCCTGAGCATGAGCATCCCGATTACCGCTGGGCAATGGCGATTGATCTCGATCTGTGCATCGGCTGTGGTGCCTGTGTGGCTGCCTGTTACATCGAAAATAATGTAGCGATCGTCGGTAAAAAACATCACCTCAGGGGACGGGAAATGTCCTGGATTCGCATTGAGCCGTATTATGATGACGAAGGCACGCACTTCCTGCCCATGCTGTGCCAGCACTGCGACTACGCGCCATGCGAGGCTGTATGTCCTGTTTACGCACCGTACCACAATCCAGAAGGTCTCAATGCTCAGGTCTACAATCGTTGCGTCGGTACGAGATATTGTTCAAACAACTGTCCGTACAAAGTCCGCAGATTCAACTGGCTAACGCCGCCGAGACCCGAGCCGATGGATCGCATGGTCAATCCCGAAATGTGGGCGAGACCCAAAGGCGTAATGGAAAAGTGCACGTTCTGCATCCAGCGCATCCGTTTCGCCAAAGACAAAGCCAAAGACGAAAATCGCAAAGTCCAGGACGGTGAGATTGTTCCCGCCTGTGCCCAGACCTGCCCGACCAATGCCATTGTTTTTGGGAATTTAAAGGATGAAAATTCACGGGTTTATCAATTGGCGCATTCGGAGCGGGTATTTCGTGCCTTTGAGCAATTGGGAACAGAGCCAGCGATTTATTATTTGCATCGGAAGAGAGGTTAATGTTAGGTTAGCCAGAAATAAAAGTATACTAAAATCATAACTATAACTCTCACAATTATATGAATATCGAAAAAATATTCCCGAATCATTTCTTCTCTACTGAACAAGAAAAAATAAAGTTTAATTGGTTTGCATTTGAAATCGCCTCTGAAATCAAATTTGCTATTCCCAAAAGCCTGATTAAAACTTTAGAAAAACACGGTTATTCTCAAAATCATATAAATTCATCTTGTGTTAAATTAGCTCGGTTGCTTCAAATTAAAATCATGGAGTTTCTTGATAAAAAAATTCCTTATATGGAGATAGATTATACTCAAATGGAAGAAGCTTTTCCAAATTTGAATGACAGAAGAATCAATAAATTATTGGATTGCACAGCAAAAGCATGGGATAATATGTTAAGTATGTGTGAGGCTTGTCCGCAGGCGTGCATTTCAAATAAAGATGATTATGATCCAATGTTTGATGATAGTTATGATTATGAGTAACATTACATCCATTCAAAATTTTACCGAAATTCTATAAGGTGCAGTTTAAACTTCGGCGGATTTTTACATTAATAACGATTCGCCTATGGAGAATTCGCTAAAGGAAAATCTGTCGAAGGAGGACAGCAACAAAAGAAATTTTATGATCAAAAAAGTTGTAACAAAACGAAGTTTGAAAGATTTTTCTTCGATTAAAGAGGATTTGGCGTACTGGCGAAGTAGACCACCTGAGGAAAGAGTGGCAGCGGTAGATTATTTGAGAAGGCAATTTTATGGAAGTGCAACCAGACTTCAAAGATTTGCTCGAGTTATTCAACGTACACAAAGTTGAGTATATGATTGTTGGAGGCTATGCGCTGGCATTTCATGGAGCCCCAAGGTTTACAGGTGACCTGGATATTTTTGTCAAAGCGTCTCCAGAAAATGCTAAACGAATTTTAGTTGTGCTTGATGAGTTCGGTTTCGGCTCAGTTGGGTTAACAACAGAAGATTTTGAACATCCTGATAAAGTCGTTCAACTTGGTTTCCCGCCCGTGAGAATAGATATTATAACATCGATCACAGGAGTTTCATGGGAAGATGCATTTAACAATTGTGTGGAAGGAAAGTATGGCGATGTTACTGTAAAATACATTGGGCTTGCTGATTTCATAAAAAACAAGCGTTCTATGGGAAGGAAAAAAGATCAGGCAGATTTGGAGGCACTTGGTGAAGAGTAAAATTTTGAATCACACTTTAGGTGGTAGCAAAATCACACTTTGAAATTGTCCGTTTATACAACACTAGATTTTATGAGTGCTATACCAAGCACAAATTACTCTATAAACTGTCATTTAAATAAGTCATTT
>JABAOH010001556.1_pt1 | contig 17029 bp, 14 predicted proteins | sample 7062181 | NCBI WGS metagenome assembly JABAOH01 (sample SAMN14538630, study PRJNA623070) | marine sediment metagenome | biome: marine biome [ENVO:00000428]; feature: marine pelagic biome [ENVO:01000023]; material: deep marine sediment [ENVO:00002113]; isolation source: pool of 5 deep marine... | reverse complement strand
AGCATCAGGATCAGAAAGGGCGCCAGTTCCTGGCCTGCCGAAGTGCTGATGTACCCGGAGGCCATGGTCTCGACGACGCCGATTGCCAGCCCCCCCACCATCGCCCCTGGAATGGACTCGAGCCCGCCCAACAGCACCGCGGGGAAGGCTCTGAGAGCCATGGTGGGTACGGCAATGGGATCCAGACCGGTGCCCGCGCCCTGCAGAGTGCCGGCGGCCGCGGCGACGATTGCGGCGATGGCCCAGGCCAGGCCAAAAATGCGCCGGACTGGCAACCCGACCGACTGGGCAAGTTGGTGGTCTTCCGCCGCAGCGCGCATGCTCAGTCCCGTTCTGGTGAAGCGGAAGAAGAGCGTGAAAGCTCCGAAGCCCAGGGCGGCGACAACGAATGACCAGAGCAACTGGATCTTAATGATGATGTCGCCACCGAGAAACGCTGCGGTGGGCAGCTTCAACGGTGGCATAGGCAGACCGGCCTGATCGACGAAGATCGGCAGTGGGTGTGGATTAGCACCCCAGATCAACATCACGAGGCCCCGAAGCAACTGGGCCAGTGCCAGCGTCATCATGATCGTCGTCAGCACTGGCTGTCCGATGAGCGGGCGCAGCGTGACGCGCTCGATAAGCAGACCCAGTATCGCAGCGGCGGCCAGGGCAGCCAGAATCGAGGCCCACAGTGGCCAGCCCTGGTCCTGGAAGAACGCCCAGCAGAGCAGCCCGCCCACGAGCATCAGCCATCCGTGGGAGAAATTGAAGATGCTGGAAGCCTTATAGATCAGCACCAGCCCTAGAGCAACGAGGGAGTAGATGCTGCCCACCAGAAGGCCGGTGATCAACCATTGTAGGGCGAGATAGAGAGGTTTGCCGAATAGAACCAGATCAGCCATGCTGCTATCTCCGCGCCGACGTTGTGCCGCTTTTCAATCCGTCCCAAGTCATGAGGTCCAGCCGTGCAGGGATGACCCGCACTCAATCGAGTGAACGCACTCTCACGGAAGTGTCCACTACACCCGTGCGCCCGTCGCGATACCTCACTTCAGCCTGGACGCGTACTTCCTCGCCGCCGCTGTACATCGTATCGATCATCAGCTTGTAGCGTTCCTCCATGTACGTCCGCCGCAGCTTTCGGGTGCGGGTTAACTCTGCCTCGTCGGGGTCGAACTCCTTGTGCAACAGCACGAACTTGCGCATCCGTGCTGGAGACGGCAAAGTACGATTGACCCGTTCGACGTCGGCACTGATCAGATCATACACTTCAGGCTTCTGCGAAAGGTCCACAAAGGTGGTGTAGGCCAGTCCGCGCCTCTCTGCCCACCGTCCGACGTTGTCGAAGTCAATGTTGATGATCCCCGTGACATATGGCTTGTCCGTCCCGCCGACAGCCATGGCGTCGCGCACATACGGGCTGAACTTCAGTTGGCCCTCGATGTACTGTGGAGAGAACCTCTCCCCTCCAGCTAACTGGATAAGATCCTTGACGCGGTCCAGGTAGATGAGATGCCCGTCCTCGCCAAAGTGGCCAGCGTCGCCAGTGTGGAACCAGCCATCCTTCAGCTTGGCGGCCGTGGCCTCAGGGTCCTTGTAGTAGCCTCGGAACAAGGTGGGCCCTCGGACAAGAATCTCGCCGTCGTCGGCGATTTCGACGTCCATGCCCGGCAGCGGAACGCCGACTGTCTCGAAACGGACGTCGTCGCCGATGTGCAGAGTGTGCACCTGGGCCTCGGTGGAGCCGAAGAGTTGCTTGATATTGACGCCGACTGCCCGGAAGAAGCGAATGACGTCTGGGCTGACGGCTGCACCAGAGGAGTAGGCAGACTTGACCTTGATCAGCCCCAGCTTGTCACGTAACGGCTGGTAAACGGCCCAATCCCCCAGCGCGTACAGAAACCGCCAGGGAAGGCTGACAGGCCGGCGCTCCTCGAAGCGCATGCGGGCGACCTTGTAGCCTACGGGCATGAAGAAGCGGTACAGGAGACGGTTGATGGCCGAGCTGTCGGTCATCCGCATCTGCACCATGGCCACCATGTTTTCCCATAGCCTGGCGCTGAACAGCAGCGCCTGAGGCGCAACCTCACGAATATTCTCCTGGACGGTCTCGGGCGCCTCGGGAAAGTTGACGATCATGCCTGTGCGTAGGTGGACGGTGAGGCCCAGCACGTTCTCGGTGATCCAAGCCGGGGGCAGGAAAGAGACGTAGTCGTCCGTGTCCATGCGTGGGTCTACGTTCATGGTGAGATCGCAACCGGAGATGAGATTGGAGTGGTCGATCATCACACCCTTGGGCAGACCCGTCGTGCCTGACGTATAGCAGAAGACGGCTAGATCGTCCCCCCTGCCTTCTGCCACCAACTCCTCGAACAACCGAGGCTGCTTCTGGTCCTGTGACTGTCCCAGGGCCTCGACCTCTTCAAAGCTGATCAGCCATGGCTCGTCGTAGCTCCAAAGCCCCTTCTCGTCCCAGTAGATGACCCGCCGCACCTCCGGCACCTGATGGCGGATCTCCAGTAGTTTGTCACACTGCTCTTGATCTTTGGCCAGGACGAATGTGGCGTCCGCGTGTTCCACCACGTACTGTATCTCACGGGGGACACTGTCGGTGAAGATGCCTACGGCTATCCCGCCGGCCGCCTGCACGGCCAACTGAGCCCAGAAGTACTGTGGGTCGTTGTCACCGATGATACATACCTTGTCGCCTCGCTGCAGACCCAGGCTTACCATGCCAAGTGCAAACTGCTTGACGTGCTCGTGGGATTCGCGCCAAGTGATGTCGCGCCAGATGCCAAAATCCTTCTGACGCATGGCGACCTGATCATCGGGATATTGTTGCACCTTGGCTAGGAAGCATTTGGGAAGGGTGTCAAGACCTGCCTCTGCCATTCTTGCTCTCTGCTCCAACGCGTCCACGCCAGCGCCGAAATCGTCTACTGTCCCAGGTAAGCCTGGATGACCTTGGGGTCGCTCCTAACCTCGTCGGGCACACCGTCGGCAATCTTAAGGCCGAAATCAAGTACAGCGACCCGGTCGGCGATGTCCATCACGAGCCCCATGTCATGCTCGATGAGGAGAGTTGTGGCTCTCTGTCGCTCGTGTATGTCCAGGATGAAGCGTGCCATGTCCTCCTTCTCCTCGACGTTCATTCCGGCCATAGGCTCGTCAAGGAGAAGTAGCTTCGGCTCCAGCGCCAGCGCTCGCCCCAGCTCCACGCGCTTGCGCAGGCCGTAGGGTAGTGTGCCAACCGTTTTCTTCCGAACAGCCTCCATCTCCAGGAAGTCAATGATTTCCTCTACCACACGCCGGTGCTCCACCTCCTCCTTCAGCGCCGGTCCGAAGTAGAGGGCGCCAGCGAGCATGCCCTGTTTCATGTGCACATGTCGGGCCGCCATCAGATTGTCCAGGACGCTCATACCGGTGTAGAGGGCGATATTCTGAAATGTGCGAGAGATGCCCAGTCTGGCGATTTTGTGCGGTGCCAGTTGGGTGATTTCCTGCCCTTCATAGATGATCGTTCCGTGGTCGGGTCTGTAGAACCCATTGATGCAGTTGAGGAGGCTGGTCTTCCCAGCGCCGTTGGGGCCGATGATGGCCAGGATCTCGCCGTACCGAGCCTCAAGGTTCACGTTCGATAGGGCGCTTGTCCCCGCGAAGCTGAGCGATACGCCCTCAACGCGAAGCTGGATTCCGTCGGTACTCATATTGAGGCCCGTTTCCTGGCCGATTGGGCACCTGGCAAAGTAGCTACCACTACTGAGATAGTAACACCCATGTGCGACTGCGGTTACGGATTTGTGAGTGTGCCCCGGTGGGAAGCCATCTGATGCACGGCGTTTTCGGTCTGATGAAGGACGGCTAAGGGCTTCGACGAAGGAACTTAACACAGGGTGTGGAGCCATTGTACCATTACCGGCGCGCTGGCGTCAAACCTGAGCTGATGGGCGTCAACGAGAAGACGCCGAGTCGGCGGTATTCACCTGCCAGCCGCTTGTCAACCAATGGGGACAGTGGCACCCTGGCTCGGTATCGGCTCGCAGGCGAGCTTAGTGGTGGATTGCGTGTGAGAGTGTTGTTCTCTGGCTAGAATTCGGTGGCGCTGGTGAAGGTGAATCTGCCGATCTTCAGGGCCGGCACGCGAACGCCCCCGATGAAGTTCTCCATGAAGCCCTCTCGGCCGATCTTGGTGTCCCGACCTATCATCTCCACCGCGGATAGGGCTTCCAGGATGCTCTGCGTGAAGCGCAAGTTCTTGATCGGCCCCACGAGTTCTCCCTCCTCGATGAGGAACGTTCCATCACGGGTCATGCCAGTGACTACGGTCTTGAGGGGATGAACCGGTCTGACGTAGTGGAAACGAGTCACCCACAGCCCTCGATCTGTAGAGGCCAGCATCTCGTCCTTGGTGGCGTCACCGGGATCCATAGCCACGTTCCAAGGGAATGGGCCGATATTGTTGGGGGCTGGTAGGGCGTGACCCGTCGACTCCTTCCCTTCTTCGCGGCCAGCCGAGTAGCTGTCGTACACTACTCCCCTGGCTACGCCATTGGTGATGAAATCGACTCGGCGCTTGGGAACGCCCTCGAAGTCGAACGGCATGGGAAGGTTGCCGGGGTGAAGGCCGTCATCCCAAATGCTCACGTTCTCACCTGCCACCTTCTCTCCCAGCTTTCCCGCCATGAAGCTACGGCCTTCTTGAAGTGCCTGGGCACCGAAGCCCATATATGCCAGATATGTCAGCAAGAGGCTAACCGCATACTCTTCGAGGATGACTGTGTAGTCCCCAGGCGGCACATCCACTGGATTGCGGCTGCGCAGCGCCTTGTCGATCGCCTCTTGCCCCACTGCTTCGGCATCGATCTCTTCCACGTCCAGAGAGGCTGCTGCGGCGTAGCCAGCACCGCTGTCGCTCATGATCACGGCGCGTAGGTCTGCCAGCGTGGTCGGGTAGTAGGCGGACACACCCAGGGAGTTACCCACGGCATACTCGAAGTCCCTGGTGGCGAAGGCGCCTGAAGCGTTCAGGGCGTGCTCTCGTGACGGGAGACAGATGCTTCTCACAGCCTCGGCTCGCTTCTGCGGAGTGCATGCCGCGGTACCCTCGACGAAGCCGTCTGTCTCCTCGATGGTCTGCGGCTCGGGTAGAGAAATGAAGTCGGGGTTGTCTTGCTGGAACCTGGCCGCCGTCATCGCTGACTCCAGCGCTCGCTCCAGACCGGCGTCGTGCAGGTCATTGGTGGAGGCGATCCCTATCTTCTTGCCCACCACGACTCGTACGCGAAAATCCAAGTCTTCCTTGGCCACGTTCTGGTGTATGTGGGAATTGGCGAAACGAGTCAGCTGCTCGGTCTGCCCCATGAAGACTACCTCTGTCTGGTCCGCCTTCGAGATGGAGAGCGTGTATTCGATTCTCTCTCGTATCTTGTCTTCACCCAGCATGGGTTCTCCTTTGTCTCACAGCTACTTCATCACGCCGACTTGGACGTTTAGAAAGCGGGCAAGGCTCGCTCCATGTCCAACATGAGCTACCTGAGAGGGCTGGCCTTTGCCGCAGTTGGGCGTGCCCCATACGTCCCAGTACTTGTCGTTGCATATGGCATCGCAGGAACCCCAGAACTGGGGCGTCATACCTGCATAGGTGGCGTTCTTCAGGAGTTCGCCCCACTTGCCGTTCTTGATCTCGTAGGCAATCTCCGTACCGAACTGGAAGTTGAGCCTCTTGTCGTCAATGCTCCAACTCTTGTTCATCTCCATATAGATGCCTTCATCGGTGTCAGCAATGAGGTCATCCAGTTCCCATTCTCCAGGTTCAAGATTGATGTTGGTCATGCGGATCAGAGGGATGTTGCTCCAACCATCGGCGCGCATGGTGCCGTTACTTCGCTTTCCTAACCTGCTCGCGGTCTCCCGAGATGTGAGGTAGCCGACGAAGGTGCCATCCTCGACCAAATGGGTTCTCTGAGCGGGGACGCCCTCATCATCGTATCCGAAGGTTCCCAGTCCCCCGGGTAGGGTGGCGTCGGCAGTGATGTTGACGATGTCGGAGCCATAGCGGAAGGTTCCCAGCCTCTCTGGGGTCAAGAAGCTGGTTCCAGCGTAGGCAGCCTCGGTCCCGAGGGCGCGATCCAACTCCGTCGGGTGACCGCATGACTCGTGGACTTGCAGGGCCAGTTGGGTGGGGCCAAGGATGAGCGTCGTGACACCACTGGGACACTGACGGGCAGAGAGCAGCGCCACGGCCTCCTCGCCAAGGCGTTCCGCGTTGCCTGGCAGGTCGTATCTCTCGATGAACTCGTATCCCGCTGTTCCTTGATGCCGGCCAAAGGTGTTGGGGTAGGAGCGTGTCTGGACTTCATCCTCGTCTACAGCTGTGGCCACCAATCCCACGCCCGTCTCGAAAATCTCTTGTTCGATGAAGCTGCCCTCGCTGCTGGCGAACAGTTGCCTCTCTCTCATGAAGAGCATGTTCCCCTCAGCGACGGCCACTCCCTCAGCCCTGCGCATCGCCTCGTCGCAGGCCAGCAGCAAGTCGATCTTCTCCTCCAAGGAGACCTGGAACGGATCCAACTCTACGGGGGTACGATAAGTGTCCTTGTGGGCTTCTGGGGGGCCGAGGTCTATGGGGTCTCCTCTCACCAGAGCGCTGGCCTTGGCCACTTGGATGGCGAGCGCGGTGATCTTGTCCACCTTCTCCGGATCGCAACGAGCGCTGGACGCAAACCCCCAAGCACCGTCTGCAATGACTCGTACCCCGAAGCCTCGGCTTGAGTCCAAAGCGACACCTTCCACAATGCCGTTCTTGACGGCGACGCTCTGTGTCTCCAGCTCGATGATCCGGATGTCGGCATAAGTAGCACCCCTCGTTTGGGCTAGATTCAGCGCCCGATCCGCTAGTTCATCCAAAGGAGTCTCCTTTCGGTCATGGCTGCGGCGAGGATTTGACGATGCCGCGTACGTATGGTAAAATGATGAATAGTCGTCAGTTGAGTTGCGACCGGAGAATCTGATGCCGCTTTACGAGTATTGTTGTGACGATTGCGAGTGCAAATTTGAGGTCCTGCGGAGCTTCAGCCAGGCCGATGAGCCTGTTTCGTGCATTGAATGCCACGGCTCTCACACTCGACGAGCCATCTCTCTCTTCTCTGCCACCAGCAAAGGTGGCGAGATAGGCGAGAGTACTCGCTCCCTGGGCGGTAGCAGCTGCAGTAGCTGTGCCGCCACTAGTTGTGCCACCTGCAAGACATAGACCATAGTAGGCCACATCGGGACCTTTGTCAAACCAAGGGTTGATGTGGCTGGTCGCGGTGCGTCCGTGCCGCGACCAACGCGAGGACCGGGTCAGGTCTTCGCTTTTTTCTTGTCCTGCCGACACATCCGCGGAATTTGCGGTGTCTCGGACAATTTGTGGAGGTGCCTGATAAGTAGTTGAAAGACGAAGTGCGAATCGATCTAGTAGGGGAGTTCTCGAAATCGAGGAGGGTTGAGGGAAGCCGGACCCTCCTCGATTTTGATGTGACGGATTTCTTGACCTCGTCGGAGTTAGAGGAGTTCCGGATGGAGACCGGGCTCAGGAGTTCACCCGTGACATTGGTCTTGCCCAGCCAGCCTCAGGACGCCACTCGTCAAACAGCCAGACAGAATCGAGTGGTCGTGGCGTTCTTGCACGGCTTTGGGGGTGGCAGAGGCTCGTGGGGAATACGGAAGTCGTCGCTGGGGCGGGAGGGCGGTATCGTGGACAACGTCCTACGTACGGTGCAGAGGCAAGGAAAGGAGGCCATCGGTCTGGTGCTGGCTGGCCTAGGTCATGACGGCGGGAACGTGGATGCAGCTATGTGGGACCTGGGCCTCACACCCGAACACTACGCCCGCCAGCTGGAGTACGCCCTGCGCCACCTGGATTTGTATGACTGTGGCCGCATCATCGGCATTGGCCATTCCCTCGGCGCAGCCGCGCTCTGGGAGTTTGCCGGGCGCAACTTCGCGAGTGGAACGGGACCAGTGGGCCGAGAAGGGCGGAGACCAGAGCTTTCTCTGGTGTCCATTTCACCTGTGAGGTCTATGGCTCAGAACAGGGGCCTGACGCTGGGTTGTCACATTGCCGGGCAGGGCCTTGATCTATTTGCGCGTACCCACCTCCGCCTATGGCGCTCTCCCAGTCAGAGGCTCCGGAGCCTGGTTGGCATGGCTTCTGTCCTCAAGGGTCTGGCCCGGCAGGGGCCGTTCAGAGCGAACCTGGGCGGAATCAAGGGTCTGGTGCTGATCGGGGAGCGCGATTGGATAGCTCGTATGGGTCTAGGTGCGAGCTTGCGGCAGGCAGGTTGCACGTGGCCGGTTGCACAGCTGACTGGACTGGGCCACGATTTGTTGTGGCATCCGGCGACGGCGAGGGCTCTCACCTTCTACATGCCCAGACTCTTGTGACCATCTGTTCGGACTGGGAAGGACATACTCTCGCCGACCTTGTGCCATCCGTGTCCGTGTGGCCCTCGCGACGTCGTGAGGCAATCCCACTTGGCTTGGAACTGGCTCTCTAGTTGGATTATAATCGTCGACGGGGCAGCACGAGAGTGGAGTTCAGCTTCGACCTGGAAAGGAAGTGTCGCCATACGTGGGCTCGGGTCGGCCTGTTGCAGACTCCTCACGGCGAGGTGCGTACGCCCGTCTTTGCCCCCGTCGGCACTCAGGCCACGGTGAAGACGGTGTCGCCGCGCGAGTTGGAGGAGTTAGGCGTATCGCTGGTTGTGGTCAACACCTATCATCTGTACTTGCGCCCGGGGACCGAGGTTGTGGCCAAAGTGGGAGGGCTCCACAGTTTCATGGGTTGGCACGGGCCCATTTTGACGGACAGCGGCGGATTCCAGGTCTTCAGCATGAAGCACCTGCGCAAGCTGGACGACGATGGGGTCACCTTTCGGTCCCACGTGGACGGGTCGGAGCATCGTCTTACGCCAGAGAAGAGCGTCGCACTGCAGGAACAGCTGGGGGCGGACATTATCATCGCCTTGGATGTCTGTCCCCCCTATCCGAGTGACCACGAACACAACCGCATTGCGCTGGACCGCACTCATCGATGGGCAGAGCGGTGCCTCGAGGCCCAGACGAGGACCGATCAGATGCTGCTTGGTGTGGTACAGGGTGGCACATATGCGGACCTCCGTGCAGAAGGCGCCCGCCACGTTTCGTCCTTGGGTTTTCCCGGCTATGCCATCGGTGGGCTCAGCGTGGGTGAGCCCAAGGAGATAATGCATGAGATGCTCGACATTACCATCCCCTTGTTGCCGGAAGATAAGCCTCGCCATCTGCTTGGAGTGGGATCGCCGGAAGACCTTTTCGAGAGTATCGCCAGGGGCATAGATATCTTCGATTGTGCGTTGCCTACCCGGGTTGCCCGAAACGGAACCTTTCTCACCCGGGAGGGGCGGATCAACATACGGAATGCGGAGTACAGGGATGATCCCTCGCCGGTGGAGCGAGAGTGCGCTTGCTACGCATGCCGACAGTTCTCCCGAGCCTACTTGCGGCATCTGGTGATGGCCAAAGAAATCTTGGGTTTGCATCTTGCCACTCTACATAACCTTCACTTTATGCTTGGTCTCGTCAATGAGATCAGGGAGGCCATACTGCAGGACCGATTCCCCGAACTGAAAGAACAGTTTCTCTCTTCCTACAAGGCGGTGGATTACGAGGTGCGACTGCGTGACCGGGAGGTGTGGCTGAGCAGGTTGCGCGCCTCGGAGGGGGTGTCTGGAGATTAGTGTCTTTCAGGCCTTGATCCTAGGGATCGTGCAAGGGGCGACGGAGTTCGTGCCCATCAGTAGCTCTGGACATCTCGTGCTCGTGCCCTGGTTGCTCGAATGGCCGAACCCCGGGGTGGCCTTTGATGCCATGCTGCATCTGGGCACTCTGCTGGCCGTGGTCGGCTTTTTCTGGCGGGATCTTGCGCAGTTGATGGTCGGTGGGATCCTGAGCATTAAGGAGCGGTCCCTGGGCGGTGAGCCTCGACGCAGGATGGCATGGCTCATTATCGTGGGAACTATCCCAGCTATGGTCTTGGGCGTGGCGTTCGAGGACTTCTTCGAGGGCCTGTTCGGTGCGCCGATGTGGGTGGGTGTCCTGCTCCTGGTCACCGGCGCGCTCTTGATGATCAGCGAGAAGTGGAGTCGCCGGAGCCTGGAAGTGCACGAGATGACTTGGGTTGATGGTCTGTTGGTCGGCCTAGGACAAGCACTGGCCATCGCGCCAGGCATATCGCGTTCGGGCGCCACCATCAGCTCCGGGTTGTGGCGGGGGCTGCAGAGAGAAGCAGCAGCGCGTTATTCCTTTCTTCTGGCTGTTCCCATAATCTTCGGGGCTGGGCTTGTCAAACTGAAGGACTTGTCGGAAGCACCCCTGGGTTTCAGTTCGCCTCTGCCCCTGCTGGTTGGTTTTCTCGCTGCGTCCATCAGTGGGTTTCTGAGCATCAAGTTTCTGCTGGCGTATCTGCGTCGGCGATCTCTCTATCCCTTCGCAGCATATTGCTGGGGTGTTGGCGCGGTCGCCGTACTTGTCGCCCTGCTATCTCTTCGACAGTGAGGCGTTTGGGGCGAGTCAGCTTAAGTAGGGAAGTGTCAGCGAGAAGCGTACAGACCCAGGACAATGGTTGGGGATGGGCCCCCATAGTGCTGTGCTCCTTGCTGTTCGTCGCCGCGATTCTGACCGGCTGTGTGGCCAGCGTGGAGCCGCATCCGCCGGTACACGTGGAGGTAGTAGGTGCCGCCTCCATGGAGTCGTTGGCGCAGGAATTGGCCGACGCCTACGCCGAACGGCACGAGTACGCAACGTTTGATGTCGTAGCCAATAGTTCAGGATTGGGTCTTGAGGCTCTTCGAGACGGGCTGGCGGACGTAGCTCTCGTGACGCGGGAGTTAGCACCTGAGGAGGTGGAGGGCTTGGCGGCTGCGGTCATAGCATACGACGCAGTGGCCATCCTGGTCAATGATCAGAACCCTGTGGGCTCTTTGAGCGTACGGGAACTCCGTGACATCTTCAGTGGAGACATCCTGGTTTGGTCTGATGTTGGTGGCGAGGAGGTGGACATACAGGTCTTGAGTCGCGAAGACGGTTCCGGCACCAGAGAGGCTTTCGAGGAGATGGTGATGGGGGGAAAAAGCGTGACCCTTACGGCTATCGTTATCCCGAGCAGCCAAGGCGTAGGTGAGTACGTGGGCAACGATCCGGTGGCTATCGGTTACGATTCTGCAGTAGCTGTCCCCGACGGTGTCAAGGCCCTCAGCATCGATGGGGTGAGACCTGATCTCAAGGCCGTTATGGAACGTGACTATGCTCTGATCCGACCCTTGACATTGGTGACTCAAGGCAACCCTGATGACGAGGTGCAAGCATTCGTGGATTTCGTCCTCAGCCCGGCGGGGCAGGCCATCGTCGGCCAGCGATATGGGCGGGCCAGATAACCAGGCGTGGAGGAGGAGACAATGGCTGGTGAGACGGTGTTGGTGGTCGACGATGCCCAGGGCGTAATCGACTTCTTACAGGACTATGTGCTGCGTCCCCATGGCTACCAGGTGCTGACAGCCATGGACGGCGAGGGAGGGCTGTCCCTGGCCATGAGTGAGAAGCCTGACCTGATGATCTTGGACCTTGAGATGCCCAAGATGTCGGGCATGGAGGTTCTGGCAGCTCTGAACGAGAAGGGGAGTGAGATCCCAGTGATTGTCATCACGTTTCACGGTTCGGAAGCCATAGCTGCCCAGACTTTCAGGCAGGGCGTCAAGAACTACATAACGAAGCCCTTCAAGATGGAGGAGATACTGGAGGCTGTTGAGCAGGCTCTGGAAGAGTCGCGGCTGAAACAGGAAAGGGCTGAGTTGGTGAGACTGCTGACCTCGACCAACAAGGAGTTGGAGCGTCGAATCAGCGAATTCAACATACTGCACGGCATCGGTCAAGCTATGAACTCCTTGTTGCGCCTGGAGGATCTCTTGAAACGAGCCGTCGAGGCCGCTGTCTATGTGACAGGTGCGCAGGAAGCAGCGTTGCACTTCATCGATGAGGAGACTGGGGCAGTCTTTGTGGGAGCTTCACGGAGCGCGGATGAGTCCTACTCTAGCGAGTACGACATTGTGGCGGAGGATACCGTCATACAGGAGGTGATCGAGACAGGGAGGGCTACGACATGGGGGACATCCTCGGGGGAGGCGGCCGAATCAGAGAGGGAAGAGCAGCCGCCCAAAGTCTTTCTCACCGTGCCCCTGAAATCCCGAGGAGAGGTCATCGGTACGCTGACGGTGAGCAGCGCGGCCTCGGATAGGACTTTCTCCAAGAATGACAAGTACCTCCTAAGCGTACTGGCGGACTATGTCGCCATCGGCGTTGAGAATGCTAGGTTGTATGATGATCTTGAGCGCCGCGCGCACGAGTTGGCACTGCTCAACGAGGTGGGACAAGCTCTTTCGTCAATCCTTGATTTGGAGCATGCCCTCACGCTGATAATGGAACGGGTCAATGCTATGTTTGAGGTAGAGGCCGGCGCGATCCTGCTCGTTGACGAGGAAGCCGAGGAACTGGTGTTCCAGGTCGCCTTGGGGGAGAAGGCCGAGTATGTCAAACCGATGCGCTTGCAGGTCGGCCAGGGCATAGCGGGGCGAGTGGCTCAAACCCGGCAGCCGTTGCTGATTCCAGATGTGGGCAACGATTCTGCCCACCGCCGGGCTATTGACATCTCGCCCGATTTCGTGACCAACTCCGTGCTCTGTGTTCCCATGATCGCACGCGGTGAGATAATAGGAGTGATCGAAGTCATCAATAGGCTAGAAGGTACCTTCACGGAGGGCGACCAAAGCCTACTGAGTTCGATAGCTGGCTACGCAGCAGTGGCGATAGACAACGCCCGACTGTTTCGCGAAGCGAAGGTCGGTTCGACTGACTGACACTGCGGGAGGGCTGGCAGGTCAGTCGATGTCGACGCCACCCCGGCCCGCAAGGGGTACCCTCAGCGATCGAAATAGATGCTCTTGCCTGTCGCTGAGATGGGTATGCCGATGACGACGTCAGCCTCCACCAGCCCCATTTCTCGCGCCACAGGGCCTATGCGATACATGATGCGGTTGTCGGCGTTCAAGATGCTGGCCGTCTTGACGGCTGAGCCGATGGCGATGCCCAGATCCAGCATACGAAGGCAGCACTGAGGCCCCGAGTACTCTCCAGCGTACGTGTTAATCTTGATGCACTTCTCCTCTCCGCAGGCACCGCAATTCAAGCCCAGCGGGGTGGCGCTGTTCATGCCGATGAGCAGCACCGCCGCCGAGTCCATCACGTTTTTGCCGTCGCGATCAAAGAGGTCCTTCCCCACTCTCTTGCCAAACTCGATCATGTTGCGACCCAGCACTGCCAGGTCATCGCCTTCCACGATCTCGGTGACGATGTAGTCCTCTCCTCTTCCCTTGGGGGCGGTGCGAGCCGAGAGGGCCATCAGCTCAGCCACCATGTGTAACTGGTCCATCGCGTTTTCTCCTCTCATTACGTGGTGTTCGTGCCCTTTGAGACGGGCTACCGCGACTCTATCTCTAGCTCCGCTACGACGGGCAGGTGGTCGGACGCCAACGAAGGCATAACCTGGGCAGAGACGATGCGGATATCCGGTGAGACGAAGACATAGTCAATGGTCTCTTGCGGTGCCTCAGCTGGCGATGTGTACCCACTTCCCGAACCGCCGAGAGCGAAACCATTCTCGAACTGTCCCAGCACTCGCCCAATCTCGTGAGAGTCCGGATTGGCGTTGAAGTCACCCACCAGCACCTTGGGAGCCGAAGCCTCGCCAGTGTAAACCAGCAGTTCATCCAGCTGACGCTCCCTTTCCTCGACGTTGAGGCCCAGATGCACCGCAAAGAAGCTCAGGTTCTGCCCTTGGACATCGATGGTGGTCTCCAGGCAAGCTCGCTGCTGCTCTTCACTGGGCAGGAGGTATCGCTGGTGTTTGACAATGGGGTACTTGCTGAGCACGGCGACGCCGTAGGTGCTGCCCCAGGAGGGGCCGTAGGCAGAGTACGTGTTCAGCTTGCGGGATAACCATAGAACCTGGTCCACGGAGAGGCTGGGCACACGCCCGGCGTCCGCTTCCTGCAAGCCTACGATGTCCGGGTCGGCACGCCTGATGGTATCGACGATTTCTTGCAGGTCCAGTTTGTTGTCAACGCCGAACGCCTGGTGGATGTTGTAGGTCATCACGGTAACTGGCCCATGTTCGGCGGGCTCTGGGCTGATGGGTGGTTGGAGGGCGAAGGCGACCACTGCCAGGAAAACGGCGAGCAACCCCAGGGATTCCATCACCCAATTGGTATCGAAGCTGACACTCTCAAACCTGCCCCTCTTCCATGCGGCAGATGTCGAGGTGAGCCCCAGGAGTATAGCCGCAATGAAGAAGGGCATGGGCTCTGTCCCCCGGAAGAGGTCGAGGGTATAGGCGTAGGCGAAGCTGAAAGTGTACATCAACACCAGGACGAAGGCGACCACCAGGCTCAGCGTCAGCCCCAGTGCAAGTACCGTGGAGGTTTTCCACCTGAAGGTCCGCGAAGCGACATAGTTGAACAAGAGCCGAAGGTCGAGGATGACGCACACTTGGGCGACGAGGATCAAGATGGCCGATGCCCAACCGTCAACCCACAGAAAGGCAGCCACGGAAGCCAAAAGTAGCAGGTTTTGGGTTATTGCGGCGGCCTGGCTCTTCTCGGCTTTCACATCGGGGATCAGCAAGCCGACGACCGTGGCGGCTGCGATCAATATCGCCAGCAAGTCGTAGTCAACCTGCACCCATCGGGCCACGGTATTGGCGTGGGCGAAGAGGTTGAACTCCAAAAACAGGAGGGCCCCGAGGCCAGTCAGTATCAGTACTCCCATCCAGCTGGAGGCCGGCTCGATGACTTTTCTCTCAGAGGCGGGTAGCCCTCCTTTGTGGGACACGAATGCACTCACGATGGCCATCGCGGAAAGGAAAATCTGCATGAGCAGCCACTCGGGACGCAGGCTCAAGTCCAGGGTGGTTCCGAGAGCACGGATGGCCATATCATAGGCGAGGGCCAGCGCGAAACCAGCGACAAAATACCGTTCGCCGTTTGTGGACTTGCCCGCCGCACAATACTCCTCACAGTACGCCGGGACAAGAAGGCCATAGCAGGCAATGGTCAGATAGCTGGCGATGATTTCCGCTTCGAAGGGGAGCCCTGCACTCAAGAAGACTCGTGCCACGGCTACTCCAATGGCTGAAGCCAAGGTGATCTGTGCAGGGCTGGTCGCTCTACGGAGCAAAGGCACGAGCAGAGGGGTGAGAAAGCACGACAGCATGAGCACAGCTGCCAGCAGCCCTGAGAGATCGATGGGCTCGGAAAAGAGAGCTGCCCAAACGACAAGATACACTTGCGCGTAGTAGAGCCGCAGGGCCTCCAGGAAGAAGAGGCTGATCAGGAGGGGGGTGAGTACGAAGGCTGATTGCCGCAAGACGGTGGCGGGTGCTCTGGTCTCAGCCGTGGATCTACTCGTCATCGTATCACCCTTTCTTCTTCGCGGCTTTCGACGGCGGACGGTGAGCGCCAACGGATTATAGCATCATCGGGGTGCCTCAACAAGATGGCGTCTTCCTTTGACACCCTCTACAAGTGTTGCTAGAATGGTGCGGTGCGCGGCCTCGGCAATTGGGATGTGGCCTGAACATCCTCTGTGGGCATTCGGCCAAGCGGTCTTTGCGGTTCGACGGTGGTCCGGCTGCCAAGGGAGTGAGAGTCGTGGGGCCACACCGGCATGGACTCGTGAGGTTCGCCAGTGAAGTGGAAGAATGGGACAGTCAGAAGCACTAGACTCGAAATCCTGTCAGCTTCGAGATCGGATCCTGGGCTGGGGAGCTTCGCTGGTGGGCTTCGCTGACATGCGGGGAGTCGCGCCGGGGGCCTTCTCTCGATGGCCCAAAGCGGTGTCCATCGCGGTGGCACTGGATGCCTCAGTGGTAGCGGACCTGCGGGATGGTCCCACCAAGGAGTACTACGAGGAGTACGTGCGAGTCAACCAGTTCCTCGACGACCTCGCACATCGAAGTGCAGGCCTCATCTCTTCCCTAGGGCATCCGGCCGAGCCCTTTCCGTCCACTATCGACGAGAGTTCCCTGGGAGAAGAATTCGAAAGGACGCTGAGCGTGGCCTTTCAGCATAAGACGGCCGCCACCAGAGCGGGTCTGGGCTGGATCGGCAAGAGCGCCCTCCTGGTCACACCTCAATACGGACCACGGGTGAGGCTGGCCACGGTCTTCACCGATATGCCTTTGGAGGTCGGAACCGCCGTCACGGCCGGGCAATGCGGTGCTTGCAGGATCTGCCTGAAGGCCTGCCCGGCTGTGGCGATTCAAGGTGAGGAGTGGCAGGTTGGACTCCCGCGGGAGGCGTTGGTGGATGCCGCCGCTTGCTCTCAGACAGCTAAGACGCTGCTCTTGCAGCGCGTGGGAGTAGACTCAGCGGTCTGTGGGGTGTGCGTCTCTGTGTGTCCGGTGGCCTTGGGCTGATCGGACAGGCGAAGCAGATCCAACCGCTTCTGCCGGTCCATCGGACGACTAGAAGCTCTTCATTGTCAGGGGCACGAAGCTCGGCCTCCACATCTTCCAGACCTCACCGCCGTTGGCGTAGTTCCACGTTCCGACGTAGAACCACTCATCGAACACTACGACAGGATTGTCCCAATAGGGCGCGAGGTTGTTGGCGTCGCCAAAGCCGGCAAAACCCACCTGTTGCCACACAGCGCCGTCTGCCGTCCGCCAGGCCTCGAGCCCAGTGTCAGAGTTCCCCACGACTAGCAGCAGACGGCCATCTAGGACCTCCAAGGCGGGCATTAGGCGTGTCTCAACGTTGCCGAACCCGTTATTCACCACCTGTGTCCAGTCGCTCCCGTCGCAGGTCTGGCAGCGCCAGACCTCGGCTCCAGCACCTGAGTCGTGGCTAGTGCTGGCGTACAGATACCCCTCGAAGGCTGCCAGAGCGCTCACGGCCCTATTCCCTGCGTCCTCGAA
>JABAOH010000011.1_pt1 | contig 17029 bp, 13 predicted proteins | sample 7062181 | NCBI WGS metagenome assembly JABAOH01 (sample SAMN14538630, study PRJNA623070) | marine sediment metagenome | biome: marine biome [ENVO:00000428]; feature: marine pelagic biome [ENVO:01000023]; material: deep marine sediment [ENVO:00002113]; isolation source: pool of 5 deep marine... | reverse complement strand
TAAAAGATGAATTGGAAGAATTTAAGAAAAACCAGGAATCAAAATTTGACAAGATGATATCGAATTTGAAGGATTTACCACCAGATATCAAGACACTTGGAGGAAGGATAGAAAGTTTAGAAACTTTGAGTGAAAGATTGAATAAAGAAAAAATAAATGAATCAGAATTTTCCAGCATTGTGAAATTGGTAACCAAGCGTATGGGTGACATCGAAGATCATTTTGATGAGATTGAAAATAAAATATCCAAAGATAAATCCCGTATAGAAAAAACAGTAAGTGATCTACTTTCTAGCGATAAAATTATAAAATCAGCACAGGAATTAATTGGAAAGGATATTGAAGGAAAGATCCAGGGTTTAACCGGTTCATTGTCTTCTGATATAGCTTCATTATCAGAAAAACTGAAAACCAATACTGATATAATCTCGTACCTTAAAGAAAAATACAACGTACTGGATTCATTGACGAGGGGCGTGCCAAAAAGACTTGAGTCCCAGGAAATCTTTATCAACAAGATAATGGAATCGAAGGACTTCCTTGCTAAGAAAGCAGAAGCAATAGCATCGGAGCTTAAATCCCTCTCTGGGGACCTGTCGGCTGAAAAAGACAGATTAGCAACCCTAGAGCAGAAAATGATACTTCAGGACAAAGCGAATGAATCGAAAATGAATGAAATATCAAATAGTCTTGCAAAGATTGATGAGAGTATAATCTCGGATATTGATTCTATCAAAGCCAAAGTGGAAGAGATTGGAGCCCTGGGAAAATCCCTTAAGGAGAAGTCAATAAACGAGTCAGAGTTTGTCTCAACTGTTAGGTCAATATCCAAGAGAATAGATGATGTAGAAAATCTTTATACAAAACTTGACAAGCAATCAAGTTTAGACAAAACAAAACTTCAAGCTGCCATCAACCAAGCATTATCAGATGAAAAGATTCTGAAATCTGCACAGGAATCAATTGATAAATGGATAGATGAAAATATACAAACTCTTAGTAAAAAAATATCTTCAGACATGGAGAAGCTTTCGAGAAAAATAGAAGAAAAAGCAGAAAGCCTTAACAAAAAACTTTATTCAGATATAGAGAAAGTTAAGGGAGATCTGGATGAACACTCTGAATCAATATTGAATGTGAGAGAAAAATTATCTGTTTTGGATTCCCTTATTAAACAGTCAGAAGAACAGGAGAACGAAATATCAGGACTTAAGGAAAAGGTTCAGGTGCTAAATTCCCTGACCAAGGACTTCCCCAAAAAGTTTGATGAACAAGCAGGAGAACTGAAGGATCTTATGGGATCAAGTGGTTTCTTTACCAAGAGGATAGATTCCCTAGATGGTGATTTGAACAACCTGAATGAAAAAATCGACTCAGGTAGCGAAAGAACAACAACCCTTGAGAAGGATTTCAAATCCAATTCTAAATCACTGGAAAGGAGGCTTGATGGACTGGATAAGAGCCTTGCCAACATACAAAGCGGTTTACAAAGCTCATCTTTGGAAATAGGTGTTTTAAAGGAGAGATTGGATGATACAGAAAAAAGATTCGAAGACTCTGTAAAGAAAAGCCTGGAGGAAAAGCATCTTCTCAGGGAGGAGATGAAAAAACAGGGTGAAAGAGTAGGAAGAATCCTGAGGGAGCTGAGAGAATGACAGAACTGGATGATCTGGAGATTGGAATAAGTAGACTTAAGAAAACCTCTAATGAGCAGAAAAAAATCATAGAGGAATTGAAGAAAGAAAGGTCTTTTCTGATAAGGAAGAACAATGAGATAGAAGGTAACATAAAGAATATTCAAGGACAGATAAAACCAACAAAGTCCGAGGTCAACGAACTTAAAAAGGAACTAAATGAGGTCGTAGTTCTTATAGAGGATATAATGAAAAAGGATTCAAAGTTCCAATCAATGCTTACTGAACAAAAATCAAACCTCTTTCTATTGAGATCAAGATTTGAAAAAGACATGGATAAGGCGCTTGATGATATTGAGGAAAGAATAAAGGAGAACAAGAGGATAGAACTGACAAGGTTTAACGATCTGAAATCGAAGATAGAGAAATTAACAGGTGCAGAGGATCGGTTGAAGGATCAGGATAAAAGCCAAAAAATGATTATAGACAAACTGGCTCAGGATATTTCAAAAATACAGCAGATGGTCACCAGTCTGACGTCACAGAGGTTCGATGTAGAACTTGAAAATCTCAGCAAGAGGTTATCATCGGAAACAAAATCCCTGATGAAACAGATCACAGAGAGTTCAGAAATTATAGTCGGGCTCAAGGACAGGCTTCAATATTTTGAACCTGTTATAAAGAACCTCTCTGATTCTATGGAAAAGATTCAGCTGAATGAGGCAAGGAGAGAGGAGAATTTCAATAACATGGTAGGAAGACTCCAGGAGCTTCGGATAAGAACAGAAGATAGTATAAAATCTCTTAATGAAAAAATAACCCAGATTTCAAAGATAGAGGGGAATCTGGAAAGAAAGCTCCGTAAAGATAATGATGTAATATTCAAGAGGCTTGGTTCAAGTTATGATGAACTGGATGAAAGATTGCAGATTTCTGAGAACTCTATATCTAAATTAGGTGAATCAATTAAGGGTCTTGGTAAAAGACTGGAAGATCAGTTAATTCTGCTTAATGAAACTGGGAAGAGATTGACTGTTCTGGAGAGTGATGTGATAGAGCAGTCAAAAAGCCAGGAATCCCAATTTAAGGGTTTTAACAATACCGTAAAGATTATTGATGATATCGAAAAGAGATTATTGAACTCAGAAAAAGTGATATCGCAATTGGGAGGATTGGTAGAAAGGATAGATGACCTAGAGAAGGAGTCAAGGAAAACAGATGACCTTGACAAGAGGCTATTGATCTCGGAAAATTTGATATCCCAGATAGAAAAATCTATCAAGGAAATCAAGAAGTTTGAAGAATCATATAAGAAGGATATTGAATCCAGATTCCAGAAAGCATTAAAAGACAGAACCAGGGAATTGGAAGCGAACCTGATTGGCGAATCAGAAAGTCTTACAAAAGACATAAAATCTCTAGCCAAGGACTTATCCTCAGAAAGAGAGAGGATAGGTATTCTTGAACAAGAGAGGGAATTGATCAGAAAGGATATCTTAGGAGTAAAAGAACACCTTGAATCAAAATTTCATCATACCTTGCAGGGAAGGGCCAAAGAGCTTGAAGCAGACATAATCACAAGATCTAATAGCCTAGAGGAAGACCTTAAATCCATGGCCAGGGAAGTATCTTCAGAAAAAGAGAGAATAGTCGTTCTTGAAGAGGAACTCAAAAACCAGATCAAAGAACATCAATCTCAGACGAAGAATTTGAATAGTCTAGCAGGGACCCTGGATGGTTTTGAGGAAAGGGTATTGAATTCCCAGAAATTGACTGACTTGTCGGAGAATCTGGTGAGACTGGAGGAAAGAATCTCGGATTACGAGAAAATGATTTCACATACAAGCGAGGCAGTCATAGAGATGAGAACAAGGATCATGGATGAGGAGGGAATAGCGAAGAGTTTTGATGAACAATCAAAGGTAATAGACCGGGTAACCAACGCTGGAAATAGGTTAACGATGCTTGAAGAAAAATTGAAGGCTCAGTCAAGTGATCATGATCTGAGATTCAATGAACTGATAGGTGTTATAAAGGATCTCGAACTCGGGGAAACCAAGAGGATAGATGAATTCAACAGTTTCATTGAAAGATTTCAGGAGCTGAAAAGGAAAACAGAGCATAATCTCACACTGTTTAATCAAAACGTGAAAAAACTATCAGATATCAAAAGTGAAATCAAAGCTGAGGTAAACAAAGATATTGAGAATAGAATAAAAGAATTTGGTTTGGAATCTGAAGATACTAAAGATAGGGTTATTGCTACAGAGAAACTGCTTGTACAGCTGAGAGATACACTGGAAGAATTAGGACTGAATATGGATAGCTGGACAGGAAAAACAAAATCCCTGGAATTGGGATTGAAAAATCTGACAGGAGAATTGACTTCTGAAAAAGAGATCAGAACGTCTCTTGAGCAGAGACTGAAGTCCCAGGAAAAGGGCAGGGAGCTAATGTTTGCCAACGTAAGCAATCTGATGAGAGATATGGAGTTAGGAGAGGCAAATAGGATAAGGGAATACAACAATTTTATAGCTAAATTTAGGGAAATGAGAACCAATGCCAATGAAGTCATAAAATCACTCAAAAAGGAGAAAGAAACCCTCAATAAGATGAGTGCAGGTTTCGCTGCCAAAGAAGCCAAGATTAATGAAAAAATCAATTCATTCGTAGAGGATACCAATAGCAGAATAAAAACCAATGAGGAAATGTATGATTCAGAGATGGATGCATTCAAAAATAAACTCGATGAAGTTATCAGGGAATTGATTACATTTAAAGAAATGCAGAAGGAGTCTTTAGGAGCGGCCAAGGAAACAACAGTACAAGCTGCAGGGATACAGAAAAAAGAACCGACTGTATTAAGGGAACCCAAGGAACCGGCACCAATAAGAGTAGAAGAATCCGAGCCAGAGAAACCAGAAATTTTAGCCAAAATAAAGAAATCAGAAAAAGAACTATTATAACTTACTTATAAAACCCCTAACTTCATTTATGGGTGGTAAAACTATTCCATGATTCTGGATTTTTCTCTCAGCAACAAAGTTTCCAATCTTTAGACAGCTTTTCTCATCCTTTCCGTTAATAAAACCATAAATCCAACCCGCATTAAAAACATCTCCGGCTGCCAAAGAATCTATGCATTTAACATCTTGTGCATTCTCCTTGAATGATTTATTCTTAGAGAAATATGCAGCTCCATCCTTTCCCATTTTCAAGACTATTTTCTCTAATCCCGATTCATGCAGCTTCTCTATCCCCCTATTTACATCCGTTTCCTTAGTTACTCCACGAAGCTCTGTTTTGTTCAGAAACAAAAAATCTACATATGGGATATATTTTTGCAGAGTCTCCATCCACATATTGCTCTTATCAAAGCATAGGTCAAACATTATTTTTACTCCCCTATTTTTGACTGTGCCCAAGAATCCCCCAAGATCATTATGGAGGTTTTTATGATGGAATAAACCAGGAATAAAAAGTATATCATCCTTCAGAATTTCCTTTAACAAATCATCCTTAAATAGGTCTAATCTAAGTTCCTCTGTTGCTCCCTTATTTGAAAGAATTCTCCTCTCACCGTTTTTATGAACCAAAACAATAGAATAACCGTTCATTTTATCTGATCTGAAAAGGTTCGGTTTAACTCCGGATGACCAGAGTTCCCCTGTCAGAAATTCTGTGGAGAAATCATTTCCTAACACACTGAAAAAATAGACATTGATACCGAGTTTTCCCAATGCAACAGAAAAATTTGCCCCATTTCCTCCGATGGAGAATTTGATGGAATCTATATTAAACTCCTGCCCCTCTCCTGGAATCTTATCAACGCTGCAGATTATGTCAAGATTCGTATCCCCTAAAACAAAAACCCTTTGCATAAAATCACCGATATGTATTAAAATTGTTTAGCAGACAGAAAAAGATTTTCGCTTGATTTGATATTTATAGAATCTGCACATATTCTTAAAAGAGTGATATGAAACCGATACTACTGATAAACCTTAAAACCTACAAAGAGGGAACGAGTGAAAACGCCCTGAAACTCGCAAGGGTTGCCAGCAGATTCTCGAAAAGAGGGACTGATGTTATACTTGCAGTTCAACCAGTGGATATATCGAAGGTTTCTAAAATCATAAAAACATTCTCTCAGCACATAGACCCTATTGAATTTGGTGCGCACACAGGTCACATTCTTCTCGAATCCGTAATGAAGGTCGGAGCAAAGGGAACCCTTATAAACCACTCTGAGAGGAGGCTTCCAATTCTTGACGTTAGAAAATGCATAGCAAGAGCTAGGGAAGCGAAACTCACAACGGTTTGCTGCGCTTCAAGTCCAGAAATGGTTAGAAAGATAGCTTTACTCAAACCAGACTTTATAGCAATAGAACCCCCAGAACTTATAGGAACTAAGACATCTGTTTCTCAGACAAAGCCAGAGATCGTAAAGAAATCTGTGGATATTGTGAGAAGTATATCGAAGAAGACAAGAATTTTATGTGGTGCAGGTATCCACTCCAGAAAGGATGTTTCAAAAGCAAGGGAACTGGGAGCTTCAGGTGTTTTAGTGGCATCTGCTGTTGTCAAATCCAGGAAACCTGAGAAAATCATAAAGGAACTGATTGAGGGATTCAATAAATAAACTACTTCTTCTTTACTACCCTGAACCTTCTATTGAGTTTTTTGAGAATCTCAACTATCCCTCCATATTCGAGTTCGCTGTACGGAAGCATTGCAGGTCCTGAGAAACCTTGTTCCCTCATGTAAAACGATTTTTTGGAAACCTTCTTCCTTATGTAGTCCCAGAAAGGATGGTCAAATGCATCTAGGGCTTCAGTGAACCTTCCTTTCTGAACACAGAAGGCTGCACAGCTTACTAGGGGAGGGCCATCGAAGTAGGATGTCTGGTTTTCCAGCTTCACAGGCATGAGTGGCATGTTATGGGAACCCCTCATGCCCCCACCTACGTAATGTCCCCTTGAAAACGCAGAAAGAACCTCTCCGGTTGCTGGAAAGTTCTTCTGAACTCTTACAAGCATAACAGGGTCGTCTTTTCCAGTGTACTTTCCAGCTATGTTATGGAGCCTTGTTGTGCTCACAACTGCTGCTATATCTCCATCCTTGTTGTATATACTCTCCACCACAAACCTTTCATTATCCCTGAGAAGGGCTGCTATTTCATACAAATCCTCAGGGGTTTTCAAATCAATTATTTTGTCTCCCCTGGTATACGAAACATCCATTATCCTGAATCTGAAACCTCTGCTAATTTTAGGTGCGAGCAGAAGACCTGGAGTGTTCATCGGGTCTGCAAACGCGAGATAGAGAGGGAGGTTATAAGCACCGGGTTCAGTCTTGTCGGCTGCAAAGAACAGAAACGGCTCATTAGGTCTTTCCTTAAACTCCATCTCACATACAGCAGGTCCCATACCCCTGACGTTGCCTGAGAAAGAAGATTTAAGCAGATCCTGTCCTGCTCCATAGAGTCCCTGCTTCTTTGCAATTTTTGTTCCCTCAACAAAAGCGTTCCATGCAAGCTTGTGTACCTCTTTGTTGTTTTTCCCCATTGTGTGGGACATTAGAATCGCGATGTCATCCCCTGTTGAGCTCACGTAAAAATCCTTCAGAAGCCTAGCTCCCTTCTTCTGGACATGAGTTATGACTGAGTTTACGATGGCTTGACTCGGTTTTATGTGGCCCCCCACCGAACCTATATCCGCCTTTATCACAGAAAGCGTAACCTTCATAAATAAATATTCCATTCTGGGCTTATATAATTTTAGGATTGGTCCCAGGTCTGAAATATTTATAATCAGAAAATAAATATAACACATGGGCCCCTGGAGTGAGATAAGGTTTACAAAGGATGGAAAGAGGGTTTACAAACTGTTTATTGGCGGTAAATGGGTTAAATCCTCAAACAATAAAACATTCGATGTAAAAAACCCTGCGACAGACAAACTAGTCGCCAGGGTTCAGAAAGCCACGCCAGATGATGCATTGAGGGCGATAGAATCCGCGCACAAAACCAAGAGCTTGATTTCGGAGATGCCTGCTGTTCAGAGGATAGAGCTCCTTGAAAAAATTCATGAACTGGTCTTGAAATACAAAAAAGACCTTGTTGATATGATTGTTCAAGAGGCTGGAAAGCCAGTAGTTTATGCTGAGGGAGAGGTCAAGGCAACAGCCGAAAGGTTACACTTTGCAGCCGAGGAGGCGAAGACGTTTCAGGGAGAATACATACCAGGAGATATCACACCAGATACTGTTAAAAAATTCGCGATAGTTTCAAGAAAACCCAGAGGAGTGGTGTTGGCGATATCCTCATTCAACTACCCCCTTTACATATCCATTGCAAAAGTCGCCCCAGCTATTGCCTCAGGAAACTCCGTTGTTCTTAAATCAGCCTCTGATGACCCGATATGTACCCTGATGTTTGCAAGACTAGCAGAGCTTGCAGGTATGCCTAAAGGAGTTTTCAATGTTGTGGCAGGGTCGAGCTCTGAGATAGGGGATTTGATGGTTTCAGATAAGAGAGTCAATATGATATCCTTTACAGGATCCACCTATGTTGGAAAACATATAGCGGATATTGCTGGAATGAAAAGACTCCATCTCGAGCTTGGTGGAAAAGGTCCTGCAATCGTTCTAGAAGACGCTGACTTGGATTTGGTGGTGAAGGAGTGTCTAACAGGAGCCTTGAAGTTTTCTGGTCAGAGGTGTGATGCAATATCAAGGGTAATAATTGTAGATAGGGTTGCGAATGATTTCGTGGAGATAATACTTAAGGGTATCAAGAGATGGAAGATTGGTAGCCCAAGAAATAGAAAAACCAAGATAGGACCCCTCATAAACAAAAAAGCGATAGAAAAGGTAGAGGTTCTGGTCAAAGAAGCCGTGGAGAAGGGAGCAAAAATCCTCTATGGTGGAAAGAAAAAGGGGTTGTATTACTATCCAACTGTTTTGGATAATGTGAATCAAAACATGAGGATTGCATGGGAAGAGACGTTCGGACCTGTTGTTACAATAATAAGGGTCAAGGATGAAAAAGAGGCGTTAAAAGTCGCGAACCAGTCGAATTATGGTCTGGATGCATGTGTTTTCACGAGGGATATAGAAAAAGCTATATCAATAGCAAGAAATCTGGAGGATGGTTCTGTCACTATAAATGCCCATCCCTCACACGGACTTGGGAATTTTCCTTTTGGAGGAGACAAGGATTCTGGTATAGGAAGAGAGGGTCTAAACTACTCAATAGATGAGATGACAAAACTGCATACGATTGTTTTCACAAAGATTAGGAAATAACCCCTACCGGAAAATCCATGTCAAGTTCATCGAGGCTTTTTCTTTTCAGTCCTTTGAAGAACTTTTCTAAATCCTCGCTATTCAAGTCCTTGTAAAACTCCCTGAACATGAGACCTAAGGTTATGTTTTTTCCAATCTCTTTTCTCCACCGGGTTTCGTACTGGCTCAGAAATTCCTCAGAGAAGTTTTTCTCCTCGAATGCTTTCTTTATAACATCACTCGCGATTCCTGCGCAGGTCAATCCATATATTATACCGCCACCGGACCAAGGCTTGACCTGGCTGGCTGCATCTCCAACAAGCAGTGTTCTGGGGAAGTATGTTTTCTGTAAACCTATTGGGATCAGGCCTGCCCTTTTCTTATAGCTCTTCAACCTGAAGAATTTTTCCAAGTCCTGAAATTTTGCATCCATTGAGAGCATACCATACTCGACAGATTCTCCTCTTGGTATTTTCCAAAAAAAACCATCAGAAATCAAATTTTTGTCAAACCATAACTCAACGAAATCTGAGTCGTTTCTCTCTTCTGTTATCGCTATCAATCCCCTAACAGTTTCTCTTGGTCTAATCCCGAAATGGTTTCTAATGAGGGAATTTGGACCGTCACATCCCAGGAGAATCTTGGATCCGAATTCCTTTCCCTTGATATTCACAGAAACGAAATCCTTCCTGATCTCTATTCCCCTCACCTTTGAATTGAGCATAACCTCTGATTTCAAACCTTTCGCAAGAAACATGTCGAATTTTCCCCTATCTATAACATAGGCAGCCCCACCCGACTTTTCCAGTTTTAACTCGCTTTTAGGGAAATGAAGAACTGCTCCCCTCACCTCATTCTCAACGAAACCATTATCTATTCTTACGAAATTCTCCAGGTTCTTTGAGATAAGACCTGAGCACTGTACAGGTTCCCCGATCCTTTTGTGCTCCTCTAAAACCAAAACCCTTAAGGATTTCTCCAGAAGTCTTGCAGAATAGAGACCAGACGGTCCTGCACCAACAACAATAACATCGTACATAACATTCTCTTCATTATATTATTAATATTTATTTACCAACAACAAAGAGAATTTAATGAAAAATAAAAAGCATGAAAAACCAGAAGGGAAGAGGTCAAGAATCGGTGCACACAGGACATTCCTGATAATACCAATAGTTCTGTTAATTGCTTCTGCCGCGATACTTGTAACCGGGTTCATGCAGACAGGGGAGTGGTTTACTAGGTCCATAGAACTGAAGGGGGGAACCCTTATATCCGTAACTACACCGAATCCCGTGAACATCCCAGACCTAGAGAATTCACTTTCGAAATTTGGATCTGTTATTGTTAGGGAGCTTAGAAGCTACTCTGGTTATGGAGTATCAATAGAGGTTGAAGCGGATGTTGATGCTGATATTGTTTTGGAGGAACTTAGGGGAATGGGTATAGATACGAAAGACTACTCCATAGAAACAATAGGTCCTGCACTCGGAGAATCCTTCTGGATTCAGGCACAGTACGGAATCATAATAGCATTCATACTGATGGGAATAATAGTATTTGTTGTCTTCAGGACATTCATTCCCTCGATTGCTGTTATGCTCTGTGCAGTTTCGGATATAATAATAACCATCGCACTGATGCAGCTCCTTGGCTTGTCTTTGTCCCTTGCAAGCTTTGCCGCCCTGCTCATGCTCATAGGATATTCCATCGATACTGACATCCTTCTCACAACAAGACTCATCAAGGTCACGGATAAGGTAATAGGAGAGAGAATGATAGGGGCATTCAAGACAGGAATAACCATGACAGGAACGACTTTAGGTGTTCTTATAGCATTACTACTGACCACAACCTCTTCTGTTTTGTTTCAGATAGCATCAGTCCTTACGATAGGTCTGGTGATAGATATTGTAAATACGTGGTTCCAGAACGCTACTCTGCTCAGATGGCACTGTGAAAGAAGGGGGTTGGTTTGATGCTGAAATACTGGAGAATCTGGCTGCTGATAATTGTGGTCTTCGGAGCGATACTGGCAGTGGGCCTTAAGGCATACCCCTACGGAAGGAACGCAGTCGAGGTTGTGTATTTCTCTGACGATTCCCCTGTAAGGGGGGTTTTGGAGCAGGGTATGTTCATAACCGCTGTTAATGGAAACCCTGTCAGAAATATTGAGGACTGGAATTCCTTTACAATGGGTTTGAAAGGACAGGTTACCCTGACAGCCAATGGGAAGGATTACGAATTCTACGTGAATGAAAGCCTGGGAATTGATGTTGTAGATATAGAGAGAACAAACCTAAACTTTGGGCTGGACCTAAGGGGAGGAACAAGAATAGTCCTGAAGCCAAAGGAGAATGCAACCAAGGATATGATAGATCAGGTCATATCAACCATGCAAACCAGAGCAAATATATACGGATTGAGGGAGATGAATTTCTACCCGATTCGTGGGGCAACAGGCGAGTACTATGTCCAGGTAGAGGTTGCTGGAATAAAAAGAGATATAGTCAAGGACCTGCTCTCAACTGAGGGAAAATTTGAGGCAAAGATATCAAAAGCCGTGGTTGTGAGTGATGGGGAAGGGAGCATGCAATTAGGAAGCGAAAGCTTCCCTGTTGAGGTTTTGGATAACGAAACAATAAGAATTAACAATACCGTAATACAACCAAACCAGACATTTGTCCTGAAGGGCATAGAACTCGAGTATCTGAACAAGACCCAGAACAAGCTGATTTTCATGGGGTTGGTTTACGAGGGGAAGGATATAGAACTTGTCTACTCAGATCCCCAGCATTCTGGAATAATGCCTATAACCGGTGGTTATAGGTTTTATTTTGTGGTTCTGGTCTCGATAGAGGGTGCGCAGAGATTCGCTGATGTAACCTCCGGTGTTCCTAGCTTCCTAGATTTGCAGAGCGGTGAAAGATATCTGGAATCACAGATATACCTTTATCTCGACGATGAACTGGTTTCACAGTTAAGGATATCCGCTGATCTGGGAGGAAAGGTTTACCAGTCCCCACAGGTAACGGGATCCAGAATCGAAATGGAAGACGCTGTGGATGAGAAGCTGAGACTTCAGACCATACTAAGATCAGGGGCATTGCCTACAGGACTGGAAACAGAATCTGTTGATATAATCTCTCCTGCCCTAGGAACTGAGTTCTTCGGCTCAACTATATACGCTGCAATTTTAGCGGTTATAGCGATAGTTGTGATAGTTTTCGTTCGCTATAAGAATTTCAGAATAGCGATACCAATGGTTTTCATAAGCCTCTCAGAGGTCATAATAATACTTGGCATAGCAGCTATTCAGGATTCAATGATATGGCTGGTAGTGTTGATAATAAACTTCCTTATCATATCAATGGCTTGGTGGAAGAAGCACGAGATAGATATTTATGCATGGGTTGGAGCCCTTTTGATACCGTTGCTGGGTATGGCCTCTTGGACCATAGACCTTCCTGCGATAGGAGGTATAATAGCAGCCATCGGAACTGGTATAGATCACCAGATAATAATAGCAGATGAGACCCTTGCAGGCAAAAAAGAAGAAGATAAACTTTACACACTGAAGAAGAAGATTAAGATGGCGTTTTTCATAATCTTCGGAGCTGCGGCAACAACCATTGCTGCGATGATTCCGTTAATGTCTATAGGAATCGGATTTGTGAGGGGCTTCGCAATAACAACGATTGTTGGGGTTCTGGTAGGGATCCTTATAACAAGGCCTGCCTATGCAAGAATAGTAGAGATGGCAACAAAGAGCGATTAGATTTTTTTATCTTGAACCAAAGTACTCAGAAACCTCTTTCTGCTTTTTCTTCCTCTTGAATTTTTCCTTAATCTTGCTAAAAGTTCCTTTTTTATATTTGTATTCTGAAGAAACCTTTTTATACCCTTCCCTGTAAGCGGGTCTGAATTCTTCCCTTGGTCTTTCCGGCTCTTTAAACTTCTCCTTCTTTGGCTTCCTGCTGAACTTTTTACTCATTTTATCGAAGAAGCTCTCCTTGATTACGGGTTTGTAGCCGTATCTGGGATGGTAACCCTTGAAGGACGGCATTAGAAGATAGACCAGAAACCCTACAACAATAACCACAACAGCCCCGATAACAACCCAAAGCCATACACCAGATAGTTCACCACCCATTTGCTCCTGTTGTGTGAGTTCGAGGCCCTCTATCTCTGATCCTAGGTTGCTAAGGCTCGTGTTAATTGTTTCCAATAGCAGGTCAGCCGATTCGTAATCAAGCTCATTCAATGCCTCTTTGAGATCATCCATCGACTGGATGCTGGCATTTAATAACAGTTCCACTTCTGTAAGGTTGGATTCATTGATAAAGCCTATGGCTTTCAGTCTATCGAACCTTTCTTTCAGGTCATCAAGCGTTGTCGAATAGTTATGATATGTTTCATTTATCTCCTCTTCCTTTTCAGGTGTGGAAAGAACATTAAGGGTGAATGTTTTTGTTTGATATACATTAGTGTCCTCATTTACATAGGCCTTGAATGTACCCGAATGGTTCCCCAAAACAGCGGTCTCTGGAACGGATATATTGACTACGAAAACTGAGGAAACATCAGGGTCCATCGAAAAGCTTGAGGGCAGGACAGTGATATTCATCCCTCCCATGGTTACCATGAGTTTTCCTGTCATGGATTTCTGACCAGTGTTTTTGACAGTCACACTGGTTGTGACGTAGGAGCTCCAATTAACCTTTACCAGAGACTGATAACTCGTAATGGATATTGCATACTGATGAAGATAGCAAGTACCACCAGAGCAGTAATACCCAGAGGGACAATCATCATCATCTGAACAACCCGTGGCCCCTCCCCCATCCAACAGACCATCACCATCAGCAGCAGAATCAGTGACTGTTATTGTGAACAGACTGCTTGTTGCATTGAAAACAGAAGTTCCATTGGAGGATATTGCGGACACCCTTAACCTGAAGCTACCTATCAGGTTGTCATCAACAGAAGAGGCAGTTAACTGGAGACCACTGTTCTTTGCTTGCCCACTACTCATTGTATACAAAGGACTTGTAGCTGGGGTTATGGTCACATAACTTAAATCAACAGGATAGACCTTTACATTGTAAGCTGTACTGTTGCCTATGTTTTTGACCGTAACAGTGAATGAGTCTGCATTACCTTCCTGCAATGTGGTCACCAGACCAGATATCTGGATACTGAAATCAGGGACAGTTAGAAAGTAGTAATCAAGACCAGAGCTGGTACCGGAGTAGTTGTCTCTTGAAGCAGTCACACTCAGGTTATGAACACCTGGTTTAGGACTATTATATACATAGTACGATGTTATGTTGAAGCTGTAGTATCCAGACGCGTTCTCTGAAGCATTAAATGATGAACTGAAAACAGAATCAGCACTGTTCCATGTATCCACTGTAGACCCTGAATATTTATCAAGAAGGGTTATATTGTAAACCGTGGTATCGTTAACAGGATCCCCATTCGTATACTCAACAGATATGTTTACAGTCACATTGAGACTCGCGTTTATTGAAGAGGGGCTGATGTTCATTATGGTCACATTGTAACCAACTAAAAACTGCAGGGTTCTGTTGTTGTTGGTTTCATTTGCCTCAGCCACACTTTCATTGTAGTCAACAACAACTGTTATGTCATGCAAACCATTCGTTACTGTAGGATCATCGGTTATCTCAGTGAAGGTTATAACCTGGCTGGATCCTGCAGTCAGAGCCGAAACATTCTCTTTGTTTTCGATGAACGTTCCACCCCACCAAAGGGATACATTTATGGTTTCGGATGCGTTGAAAGAAGCATTATTGTATATTGTTGCCTTAAAGGTCACGTTGCTCCCAGCTCCTGTACGGTTGTTGGGTGTAGAGGTCCAGTTTATCGCTGTTACAATAAGGTCTGGGTAGAGGCCGAAAAAGGAGGCGTTGGTCGTTGTAACATGATTAAAATCGTCCCAGCAGATCACACTCCAGTTATGCTGGCCCTCAGAAAGGCCGGAAACAGTTTTGATGGTCACGTTCCCACTCTCTGCACCAAAACCACTCTGGTTTACAGATCCGTCTATTGTGAGGTTACACGTCAAGTTCCCGTCTATTACATCCGTTGTAGTGAAGTTGAAGGTCATAGTCGAATTCGTATTGTTGGTGTTGTTCCCGGGATAGTTTAAAACAACGTTTGGAGCGTCTGCATCAACAGTAACATTAAGACTCGTGCTGTTCGAGGTGTAGTTTGTATCAAGAACATAAACAGTTATCGTGTAGTTCCCTGAGGAGTTCGGAGTGGAGGAGTTGAAGGCGAAATATTCCACGGTTCCGTTTATATCTATGAAACCTGAGGATGTTGTGTTATCCCAGGTTAGAATAGTAGATGTGTTCCAAAATGTCACATTGCTTGCGCTGGTCTGATTAGAATCTGTCACAAATGTAAAACCTCCAGGCAGGGTGATATTGACCTGGATTATATTTTCCACTGAATCAGTGTTGTTTATGGTCACGTTGAAAAACTGGTTTGAAAGACTTCCGTTTACAGAGGTAGGAGATATGTTTGCTGTGAAGTTCGCGGCTGAAGTATAGCAGATCATAAAGATAGATACTAGAGTGAAGACAAGCACAAAACCAAAAAGATTCTTTCCAAATCCTTCCATACAACCCACGCTAATTATATAATTTACATGAGTATATAAAATATTTCAATTCTTAACTAATTTAAGCTTGCTGAAATAAATACAAATTATGGCAACCATACTGGACATACTTATACAAATCCTCAATATAGACTGTAGTGTTGCGCAGTGCTCTGGCTATGCAAGCGAGATCGAGGCCATGTTCTATCTCTTCTTATTCCCTACCATATTCATAATCCTGTTTATCTACATCCTGACCAGTTTCATATTTCGGGGAGGGGGGAAGGTGAGGGGACTGAAGATGCTCATAGCGATAGGTGTCTATGCCTTTATCGTATTTGAGCACATGTTTACCTCTGTTGTGGCAATCAGCCGCTTGTGGTGGCTACTCACCATAATCCTAGTCGGTCTATTCGCATTCCTCCGATTCCTCTTCACTGGCGGCCGTGAGGAAGGTACAAGAGGTGGCTTGCCAGAAATAGCAGGTCAAGCTAGAGAGAAAATAGGACACCTGATTGTTAAAAGGAAAATAGAAGAACCTCTAATCCGGAGTCTAGGATTAGAAAGTGATGAGGAAAGAGAGTATAGAAAGATACGAGAGAAATTCCAAAAATGCGGTGAAAATCTAAGCAAACTCGAACCCGGAGAACGAGCTATAATGCAGTTGACCATGGCTATAGCAGGAAGTGGTGGTGCAACCCCAAAACAGCTACGTGATCTCAAAGCCCTTCTAAAATCAGAATCAGAAGGAGAAACTACACATTAAGTGATACCTATGGCTACGGATATATTCACCCAAATAATCCCGTTCCTTTTTGTACTGGCTGTGGTATATGGAGCACTGGATTACTCCAACGTGTTCAAGAAGAACTCTGTTAAGGGGCTGGTTTCCCTTGCAATCGCTTTTTTCGCTTTGACCTCTCAGTTTGTGATAGACTTCATTTACGGGGTTCTGCCCTATGCAGTGATACTCTTTGTTGTTGTGTTTTTCCTAGCATTCATAGCAAGGCTAGTAGGCGGTAAAGGGAAAGAAAGGAAGATTGACTGGTCCCTTGCGATGATAGTGATAATTCTTTTACTGATATTCCTTGCCAGCTATGGTGAGGACTTGGTCATCACTTTCCTGCCCAGTGTGAACGTGACTGAATTCATGTACGCTGTCGGACTTATATTAATTCTGCTAATCTTCTATGCAGTGTACAAGAACTGGGGCGAGGAAGGAGCAGCAGCAAAAACTTAGCTAAATTGAATATTCGTAGTTAACCTTGTATATCTTTATCAGTGTGTTGTCAAAGACCTTTTCCAGCGGAAGACCATACCCTTCCATGAACATAAGGTTTACGAAAATGGTGTTCTCTGCTTCTGGTGGTATGTAGAAAACACCCATGTCTGTTAAAGCTACACAACCACCCAGGGATGGTGTGTTCTCACCTGTAGTTATTATGCCAAAATCCGCTGTACAGACATCGTTTATGTA
>JABAOH010017127.1_pt1 | contig 17031 bp, 18 predicted proteins | sample 7062181 | NCBI WGS metagenome assembly JABAOH01 (sample SAMN14538630, study PRJNA623070) | marine sediment metagenome | biome: marine biome [ENVO:00000428]; feature: marine pelagic biome [ENVO:01000023]; material: deep marine sediment [ENVO:00002113]; isolation source: pool of 5 deep marine... | reverse complement strand
AAACATCCCCTTGGGAGTAATGATCGAAGTCCCTGCAGCTGCAGCCATGACAGATATGCTGGTCAGGGAAGTTGACTATTTGAGCATAGGGACCAACGATTTAATCCAGTATTATTTGGCTGTCGACCGCTCTAACGAATTGGTTTCTTATCTTTATAAACCTCTTCATCCCTCTATCCTGAGGCTAATTAAATTTATTATCGAGACGGCTAAGAGAGAAGGGAAGGATATCACTGTCTGTGGAGAGATGGCCGCCGATCCCCTTTCAGCGATCGTGCTCCTTGGGTTCGGTTTGAAGAAGTTCAGCATGAATCCAATCTTTATACCACGGATCAAGAATACCTTGCGCTCAGTCAAATACAAGACAGTGAAAAGCGTGGTGCAGAAGGCCATGACCTTGAAGACCTCCCAGGAGATTGAGGAGCATATCATCGAGAAGATACTGGTCAAACATCCAAAGGCATTCTNNCTGTGGAGTCTCCAATCCATATTTCCATAACCCTGGCTGGTTTTTTACCCACACAGCGGAGCCGATGAGGGACCTTTTGATGGATAAATATCTCTTCGTTTTCTTCCGGTTGCCAGACTCTATCACCTACGGTGATCTCCAGCCCTTTATCCAAGATAATCCAGAATTCGGTACGGCGATTATGATATTGGAGAGAAAGAGATTGGCCTGGATCAACTGTTATGATTTTGATGTTCCTGGCTTGCTCGTAAGGGTAGGAGCGGAATTTTCCCCAAGGTCTGATATCTTCTCCAATGTTTTTTCTGAAATGGAGTTCGATGTCTTTTTCTTTGTCTTCAGTCATGGATGCTCACTCTGTTGGTTCGATCATTCCTGTAGAGTCAGTTTCAGAGCGTCCTATCGATGTTCAGCAGACATATTGATTATCATGAATTATTAAAAAAAAGAATACCTATACAATTATTTAATTTCAACGATAGCTTCGTATTCGCATGATTAATCATAAGATCACGAGAATCACTTCGGCTTTAGAATTTTATTTAAATCATAATCGGCGTTTTACCATTCGGCCAAGCCGATTTGACGACCTATGCAATGATAAATTGTCATCGCGAAAGAATCGTGGTGGTCTCATGATGACTTGCCAAAGGGATGAAATTGCCACATCGCTTCGCTCCTTGCAACAGCGTCTGCTACTTTGGGGCACATTCGCTGGGAACGGTCACAGCTTCATGGGCAGCCTCTTCCATCTGGAGCAATATCGACCTGTAAATAATCCAGGTTATTTATTCTAGGGATAGATGGATAGAATAACGGACACCCCAAATCATCGATCGAGTGAGAAAATAATTCAGAAAGGAACCTCGTCTTCTTCTTCGCCCTCCTCCTTAGGTTTTTCTTGTTCTTCTGTAGGAAAATCTTCAGAGGTCGATTCTGCGTAGGGTTCCTGTTCAACCGTCTCTTCCCTCTTTCCGAGAAGAACAATGTTTCGAGCCTCTATTTCTGTGGTGAATCTTTTGTTGCCCTCTCGGTCTTGCCAGCTACGCGTTCTTAGTTTTCCTTCGAGATAAATTTGTTTCCCTTGGGTGAGGTATTTTTCGCAGAATTCTGCCAATTTCCCCCATACCACGATACGGTGCCATTCGGCACGAATGTCACTCTCGTTTGTGCGGGGATTGAAGAAGCGTTCATTGGTAGCTAGAGTAAATCTGGCCACAGCGCGTTCTGTCTGAGGTAGATATCTTATTTCAGGGCTCTGACCAAGGCGTCCGATCAAGGTCACTTTGTTAAGGCTGTTAATATCTCTCATTTTCGACAAGCAATTCTTTGATTTTTTGCTGAGCGATTTTTGTTTCTTCTTCAAGAGGATATTTACTTATCAAAAGCTTAAAGACTACAAGGGCTTCCTCCTTTTTTCCGAGTTCCACAAGACTTATCCCCTTTTTTAAATAGGCTGCTGGAGTTCTGTCTCCCTGAGGATAATTTAGAATCAAGGCGTTAAACTGATCGATAGCTTTTTGATATTCTTCTTGACTGAAATAGCATTCACCTATCCAGTATAGAGCGTTATCGGAGAGAGGACTCTGGGGAAAATTGATTCTGTAAAGAGTGAAACCTTCGATAGCCAATTGAAAATTTCCCTTTAGATAATCTGAATAGGCCATGTTGTAGACTTCTTGTGGAGAGAGAGTAGGAGGGGGGATAGGAGTATTAGGCATGGGTTCCTCTGCTTCTTTTTCCTTTCCTTCATTTGCGGGTGGAGTTTGTTCTTCTTCCGCTTCTTGTTGCTCGGGTGGAGCAAGAGAAGCTCTTTTTATTTCCAAGAGCTCGTCAGAGAATTTCATCAGCTGGGAGGATATAGACTCCATTTTTTCAAGAATAACGAGGTATTGTGTTGGGATTTTTTTCTGATCTTCTTTGAAGCTAGCCTGTTCCGCTTGGAAGCGTTTCACCAGATCGAGGAGCTCTTCGAGATGTTGTTTTATATCTTTTATGTTTCCTGTGTTATTTTCTATTTTTTCTTCGAGTTGGAGGATTTGTTGCTTGAGGAGCTGCACATCCTTGTAGATGAGTTCATAGGCTTTTTTGCTCTTGTCTGCCCCAACAAGCAGGAAGGGCAGAAGCATGATTAGAAATATCCCAGAAGAAGTTGTTTTGCGCATAAATTATTTGGAGATAACCATGAATTGAGATCTTCTGTTTTTTTGCCAAGCGACTTCGTTATGTCCTAGATCTAAAGGCTGGCTTTTGCCGTAGGAGATGATTTCTATCCTATCGGCAGTTATGCCAAGAGAGACGAGATAATCGAGAGTGGATTTTGCTCTTTTTTCTCCAAGGGCAAGGTTGTACTCTTCAGTTCCTCTTTCGTCACAATGGCCTTCGATGAGGATCTTTACAGTCTGAAATTTTTTCAACCAAGTTGCATTTTCTTCGAGAACAGGCTTGGCATCGTCCCGGATGAAGTAACGATCAAAGTCGAAGTGTATCATTTTGAGGGGAACGTCTTTGTTGATTTCTTCGAGAGATTTGGCCATGAAAATTTCTTCTTCTGTCAACACAGGTTCTTTGACCACGGCTGGTTTTTCAACTTTTTCCACTTTAGGTTGTTCTTTGACTTGAGGAGGAGGTGGTGGTGGAGGGACTTCTTCTACCTTTTTGCGACAAGAAAGAAAGAAGGCAAAAGCCAAAAGTAAAACCAGAGAGAAAATGAGTGTTTTTTTCATTTGACCTCCTATGAGTGAGTTTTATTCTCTCCCACTTCCTGTGAAAGTCTTAACTCAGTCCTCAATTTTATACAATTTAACTCCATTTCTGTCAACATGCTTGGACAGAAAGAATCAAAAAAGCTCGCTCAGGCACAGGCCCTCACGCGGCTCTAGCGAGACCAATCGGGAAGCTTATTTTCTCCCTTTGATGTCAGCCTTCGCAGATTAGCACCATCATAATCGATTGTATAAAGTTGAATCGTACCTGAAAGGTTGGAGGAGAAGACAAGGTGCCTTCCATCAGGAGACCAGCAAGGAGATTCGTTCCTGGCATTGCTCTCGGTGAGTTTTATAATCTGCTTTGTTCGCAGGTTAATCACATATATATCAAATATCTGCTCGACTCGGGAAACATAGGCGATCCGGTCGCCGGTCGGGGACCATGCGGGTGCATCATGATAGCTTCCTCCAAAGCTCACTCTGCGGACGTTGGAGCCTTCAGCGTCCATGATATATATCTGAGGTGTGCCTCCCCTGTCTGAGGTAAAGGCAATTTCCCGACTTGTGGGTGACCAGGAAGGAGCCGTATCGATCGCCTTATTAAAAGTCAATCTTTTTATTCTTTTGCCCTCGTTTGTGGCCACAAATATTTCAGAATTTCCTTCATCAGATGTTGAGCAAAAAGATAATTTTTTCCCATCAGGAGAAAAGGCTGGAGCGAAATTTGTCCCTTCACTGATCACTTCGATGATCTTTCCTTCATAGGGATTCAAGATGTAAAGGCTCGCTTTGTGGGATCGGTAGGAAGTGTAAGCGATTTTTTTTCCGTCTGCCGACCAAGCAGGCATGTAATCTCTGAGCTTGTTGAAAGTCAAGCGTGATTGATTGTGGCCGTCAAAATCCATCATGTAAAGTTCGTCATTTCCATCTCTATTAGATATAAAGACGATTTTAGAGGTAAAAATTGTCTTTTCACCGAATATTTTCATGATCTCATCGGCCATCTTGTGAGCCACCAAACGGATAAGATTGCTTTCTGCTTGGTAACGCTTTCCAAAGACGAACTGTCCTCCCTTGACATCATAAATTTTTCCCTCGAAGAGAATATTTTCTCCCTTGCCGGCAGATATTTCGCCGACAAAGAGGATTTTGGCTTGGACGGATTCCCAATCTTTAAAGAATATTTTTTTTGGATTTATGGGTCGGATGTAATTGTAATAGCCTTTGGGCAAGGGTTGAAAAACACGGCTGTATTCCAGATTGTCCAAAAGGATTTGATGAAGATCTTCGGAAGCTGTGGATATTTTGGGAGAGGAACTGTGGACGACGAATTTAGGGATAGCGATGGGTATCTTTGGCATCCCTTCTTTTATGCTCAGGACAACCTCCTGCTGAGGATAAAGCAAAAAAATGAATAGAAGAAGGCTTGCGGAAAAGACGATGATTTTTGTTTTCATTTGGTATGTTCGAATATGAGATGAATGCCCAAGTGCTCTTCTTTGTAGTCTCTGGGAAGAGGAGGGAACGGGGCAGAGGATTGGATGGCCCGCAGTGCTGATAGATCCAGAGATCTGATGCCACTAGATTCTTCGATTTTTAGATCTGAAATTTGGCCGCTTTTGTAGATTTTAAAATAGACGGTGGCTTGAAAATTGCCCCTGATACCAGGATCGACTAAAGAAGTAAACCAATTGCTTGAAACCCTGTTGATGATGATTTGGAGATAGTAGGTAAAAGGGAAACTTGAGAGCCCTATTTGGGAGGAGTAGGGAGACTGAAAACCTGATCCTGCCCCGGTGCCACTGCCTACGCCGATTCTTAATCCGGAGCCTGATCCCCTTCCTTTGCTCTTTGTGGTCTCTTGGAGATTTTTCTTTGATGTCTTATCCCGTTTTTGAATTACGGTCTTTTTTCTTCTTTCGGGCGTTGTTTTCTTTTTGGGTTTTTCAACCGGATGTCTTAAAGTGGGAGGTTTTTCCTGCTCTAGTTTTTGAGGTGTGGTCAGATCCCTTAAGGTTTCTCTTTCAGGTATAACCGTTTCGACGAATTCTTCTTCTCCGCCGCCTTCCCCTGGACTACCACCGCCTCCTCCTGGAAAAGAGACAACATTGACATAATGGACCATTCCCTTTCGGGCAGGCTTAGGGAAATAGGGAGAGAGGAGAATAAGCAGGAATAAGGTCAAATGAACAATTATAGAGAAGATCATGGCTTTTCTAAAGGTGACATGGTCTCTCTTGAGGGCAACCGGATTCATTTTTTCTCTTCGACTTCCAAAGGCTCAACCACAAGCCCGACGATCTCGACACCGGCCTTTTTTGTGATGTCCAGAATACGTATCACAAAGCCGTAGGGAAGGTCCTCGTCGGCCCGAATGAAGACTATCCTTTTTTCNNCCTTTTTTCTTTTCCGAAAAAATATTCTTTTAATTTCTGTTCTAAAAGGAACTGGTTGATGACAGAATCTTCGATGTGGATGTAGCGATCCTTGGTGATGGTCAGTGTCAGTCCTTCTTCGGCTGGAGCCGATTCTGTTTCTGCTTGAGGTAGGTTGATTCCGATTCCTGATTGCATCATTGGAGCGGTGACCATGAAGATGATGAGGAGGACGAGCATCACATCCACAAAAGGTGTTACATTGATTTCAGACAGAGAAGTCCCTATCTGTCTTTTGGTTATCGGGTGGATTCTAAGAGCCATAGATTCTTTCTGCTAGATTTAAAAACTCAAAAGAAAAGTCTTCCATTTCTGTGATGAGGTCTTTTATTTTATGCAGAAAATGGTTATAAGCGATGACGGCCGGCACAGCAGCGAAAAGACCAGCGGCTGTGGCGATAAGCGCCTCAGCGATGCCTGGAGCCACCGTTACTAGACTGGCTGAACGGACGATCCCAATCCTTTGGAAAGCATCCATGATGCCCCAGACTGTTCCAAACAGGCCGATGAAAGGAGTCACGCTTCCAGTCGTGGCCAAGAAATTCATCATTTTCTCCATCCTTGAGATTTCCCTGTTTGAGGCTTTGACCAAGGCTCTATTGACACTCTCAAGTTTTGCAGAGGAGAGAGAAGGTTCCGGATTAGAGTGCGTTTGATAGGAGAGTTCGTTGAATCCGGAGAGAAAAAGAAAGGCCAGAGGACTGGATTGGTATCTTCGGGCAGCTTCGTTGACCTCATGGAGATTCTTGCTTCTTCGAAAGACAATCAAGAATTTTTTAGACTGAGAAGCTGCTGATTTCAAGGTTTTTCTTTTGAAAAAAATTATGGCCCAAGAGAAGACGGAAAAGAGAATGAGGATGAGAATCACCAATTGAACTACGATCCCCGCTTCTAATATAAGTCTAAAAAAATTCATGATTTCCATCAAAAAAGTAGCATATGCCTAAATTATTGTCAAATAAGCTCAGAGAACCTTATGCATCCTATTTATAGTGACGAAAGAGAATATTTTAGTAGATCAATGGAGGTGCTTCGAAAACAAAAAGACTTTGCCCGAACGAATCAAGGTCTTTCATTTCATTAGTCAAAGGCTAGGGAGTGAGAAAACCGTAGGCAGGCTGAGCAGGAATGGTTCCTTTCTGGAATGGCGAGGCGAGAGAATCCTGAGTTGAGATGACTTTGCTCGCTAGCGAAGGTCATCATGTTGTAGAATCTACTGGCCTGAGAGTGCTTTCCATTCGGTTATCTCAACATCAAGTCTGGTCTCTTGTTGTATGTCAAGGCATCTCGCATTCGCGGAATTGGAAATGCCCCTCCTGATGCCCCACGTCTTCTTTGAAATATATTTTGCAGACGGCTTGAGATTCGGAGAGGCTAAATCTTCAATGGTCGTTTATTTCATTCCTAAAATTTATTTTTTTCATCTTTGAAGGGAAGATATTTTCCACTTGCTTTCTCTCCGTTTGACAAAGTTAAAGTGAAGTAATAGATTTGATATTTACTGATTCATCAAGAGGGAAAAGCTTTAAAAATGAAGAACAATATGAAGAGAGAAAAAGCCTTCCAACCCGCTCAATACTTGGCCCTCAGTTTCATTGCTGCTATTTTATTGGGGACACTTCTTCTTCTTCTCCCTTTCAGCACAAAGTCAGCCCCTATATCCTTTATCGATGCTCTCTTCACTGCCACTTCGAGTATTTGCGTCACAGGTCTCATCGTTCAAGATACAGCCACTTATTTCACCACTTTCGGTCAAATAGTCATTCTTTTCCTCTTTCAGTTGGGCGGTTTAGGAATCATGACATTCTCTACGCTTATTCTTATAGCGGCAGGAAAAAAGATTTCCATAAAGGATAGAATATTCATACAACAGGATTTCCATCATCGACCCCCGATAAATATTAAATCTCTGATCAAAAATATCTTCTTCTTCACCATAATCATAGAAATTCTGGGGGCTCTTTCCTTTTTTCTTAGTTGGCATAAAGATTTCAATTGGCTGAAGGCTATCTTTCATTCTGTTTTTCATTCTGTCTCGGCTTTTTGCAATGCGGGATTCGCCCTGTTTAGCGATAGTTTCATCGCCTCTAGAAACGATCCTTGGATAAATACAACACTCATCGTTTTAATCGTTGTAGGTGGTTTGGGCTTCTTGGTCTTAGATGAGGTTAAATGTGCCTTTTTATGTTTGGTGAAAAGGAAAAAATTCAAAATCTCCCTTCATGCTAAATTAGTCCTGACAATGACTCTTTTTCTCATCGGACTTTCCTTTATTCTTTTTCTTCTTATTGAATGGAATCATTCTTTGAGAACATTCACCAACAAGGAAAAGATTTTTTCCTCTCTTTTTCAAATCATCACTCCTCGCACGGCCGGATTTAATACCATGGATTTGAATTCTTTGAGTTTTTCTGTTGTTTTTCTCCTGACCATGCTGATGTTCATAGGAGCCTCTCCTGGCTCAACTGGGGGAGGAGTGAAGACAAGCACCGTTGGAGTTATATTTGCCTTCATCAAATCCAAAATCACAGCAAGAGATTCAGTCAATCTTTTTTATAGAACTGTTCCCCTTGAACTGGTGACCAGGGCTTTCATGGTCGTTTCATTAGCCATACTTGTCATCTCCCTCTCCTCCTTTGTTCTTCTCTTAAGCGAGCCTAATGTGAGCANNTCTCTTTAGGAATTACCTCGAAACTGACTACCCTAGGCAAAATCATGATCATTCTCACCATGTATATCGGTCGGATAGGTCCATTGACTCTATTGTATGCTTTTAGCCGAGAGAGAGCTTACGGGAGATTTGAATATCTCGAAGAAACTGTTATGATAGGATAGAGAAAAAGGAGACTCGGAGCCATGAAATTTGCCGTGATTGGTCTTGGGAGTTTCGGTGCCTATGTGGCAAAAACTTTATATGAGAAAGGGAATGAGGTCCTTGCCATTGACATGGATAAGGAGAGGGTTGAAGAAGTCAAGAATTTTGTCTCTCATGCTGTGAGCATGGACGCTGCAGATAAAGAAAACCTTCAGGCAATGGGAATTCAGGATATGGATGTTGTCGTAGTCAGTTTAGGACCTGAAATGGAGTCCTCCATATTAACAGTTCTTTACCTCCATGAGATAGGGGCCAAACAAATCGTGGCCAAAGCTCTGACAGAAGACCATGCTAAAGTTTTGGATGCCGTGGGAGCGACAGAAGTCATCTACCCTGAGAAAGATATGGCCATTAAAACAGGTCTTAGGTTGAGTAATCCCAACATATTGGAATATCTTCCTCTTATTTCTGGATTCGGAATTCAGGAAATCGCTCCGCCTGAAAAATTTATCGGCAAGACTTTAAGAGAGCTTGACCTGAGGAATAAATACGGAATCCAGATAATCGCCATAAAAGAGATTATTCCCGAGAAGATAACCTTTATCCCCAAATCGGATTTTGTCCTCAAGGATAGCGACATCCTGATTATCATGGGAGAAGAGAAGCAACTGACAAAATTAAATGCTTTAAAATCTTAACAGAGAATATCTGGTTTTTTTGACCATTGATTGAGGTTGTTGGATCTAAAAGGCTCTTCCCTTCACGCAACTTTGGTTTTTAGGACACCTCGAAGAGTAATCACCATTTCATCCTAGATTCAGCAGGATAAATTCTCTCAAGACCGGCCATGATTCAATGAGGAGCGCCCTGGATTCTTTGTCCCTGGACATGGATGTTTCAAATGTTTAAAAGCCTCTATCTTCATCTGCTAAAGAAGGTTTTTGAGGACATACAAAGCCACTTGTTTGGCCTGCTTTCCTGTTCCTTTGGAAGGTCCGACACATGATGGACACCCTTCCTTGCAAGGGCAAGCTTCGATTGTCCTCATGCACTGTTTAAGAAGATCTTTCTCCAGTTCGAAAAGGGAGGGGCTTAAGCCGATTCCTCCAGGATAGTTATCGTAAATGAAAATATTGGGCTCGAACTGCACGTCATCATAAAAGAAAGCCTGCTCTTCTCGCTGTATTTTATAGGATATATCATGAGGAGGCAGCGATCTTCCGGTCGTGTTATCCCCGATGGAGACACCTATATCGTGCAGATCGCACATCATGAAGAGGGGGGATACATGATGAAGAAGGTAAGCCAATCCAAACAGCCCGTTGATTTTTTGTTCGGAAGTGAAAGGCAGGGTATGGAAAACATTGGAGGGTATAGTCAGCCAATAGGATGTTGTGTGCATTTCGTTTTGAGGAAGACTTAAATCCCCGGCGCCCACATTTTCCATCGTATAAAATTTGATTTTTTTAAAGCCGACAACCTGTGTGGCCACATGGACTTCCCCGTGAGAGATGTCACATTTTTCCAGATTCTTCTTGTCAAAGACATCTAGGATTTTGATTTTGGTATAATCAATAGCGTCGGTGAAGTAATCAATATCTGTTTTTTTGACATAAGCCTTCCGCTGCTTGTAATCCAGATTCTCCACGTAATATTGTTCCCCTTCACAGATGTAGATGGCTTTCGGGTGGAGGGTGGTCAAGGCAGAGGAAAAGTCGACCTCAGCGATAGCCTTTGATTTTGCGGTGGTATCGACGACGACAAAATTGTCAGAGCTTATACTTCTCAGACTCACTCCGTCAGCAGGATAAGCGTCGGATGTCCAGAACCATTTGTCTTTAGAATGATGAATCAAATTCTCTTCTTCTAAAAATCTAAGGATTTCGGCTATTTCAATTTTTCCGAATTTTTCATCATCGTGAAAAGGGAGTTCGAAGGCGGCACATTCTATATGGCTGACAAGAATCGAGAGATTGTCTGGATTGATCAAAGCCTTTTCAGGATTTTTGGAGAAGAAGTAATCGGGATGATTAATGATGAATTGGTCGAGTGGAGCACTGGAGGCGACCAGAACCGCCGCTGATTTTCCAGCTTTCCGGCCAGCGCGGCCAGCCCTCTGCCAGGTGCTGGAAATGGTTCCTGGGTATCCAGAAAGAACAGCAACATCCAAACCGCCGATATCGATTCCCAATTCCAGGGCATTGGTGGAGACCACACCTCTTATCTTGCCTTCTCTCAAGTTTTTTTCGATCTCTCTTCTCTTGAGAGGAAGATAGCCACCTCTATATCCGCGAATCAGTCCCTCCTCTTCGATTTTCTTTTCGATGTCCTCTTTTAGATAAGTCACCAAGACCTCTGTGATGAGGCGGCTCTGAGCAAAGACGATGGTCTGAAGCCAATTTTTAAGAAATATGGAGGCCACTCGGCGGGATTCGTTAACATAAGAACGGCGAATGCCCAAAAATTTGTTGACGACTGGGGGATTATAAAAGATGAAATATTTCTCTCCCTGGGGAGCTCCGTTGTCATCGACCAGAGTCACGGGCTCCTCTATCATCTTTTCGGCCATCTCCAGCGGATTAGCTATGGTGGCTGTACAAAGAATAAACTGAGGGCTGCTTCCGTAGAATTTGGCGATCCTCTTCAGCCTTCTCAAAACATTGGCCAGATGACTGCCGAATATGCCGCGATAATTGTGGAGTTCGTCGATAACGATGTATCTCAGGTTTTCAAAGAGCTTGATCCACTTCGTATGATGAGGCAGAATTCCTGTGTGGAGCATATCGGGATTGGTCAGGATAATATGGCCTCGAGCTCTTATGGCTTTTCTAGCATCCTGGGGTGTGTCGCCATCATATGTGAAAATCCTGATTTCTTCTGGAAGAAGGGTGATCGTTTCATCTAATTCCGCCTTTTGATCTTGGGAGAGTGCCTTGGTGGGAAAAATATATATGGCACGGTTAGAGGATTTTTGGAGGATTGCGTTCAAGACTGGAAGGTTGTAGCAAAGCGTTTTTCCAGATGCGGTGGGAGTAACAACCACAATATTTTTCCCATCTTGGAGAAGCTTCCAAGAGAGATGTTGGTGTGTGTATAGTTTCGAAAAGCCCTTTTTCTGTAGAGATTTGATGAGGGCCGGGTGAATCTCGGCAGGATAGTCTTCGTAGCGACCCTCTTGAACAGGAATATGCTTTATAGCCCTGATGGAGTTGTTTTTTATCCCAATTTCTTTTAACAATTCTAATGATTTAAGAAGATTTGCTTCTCTTTTCATTTTTTATCCTGTGCCCTGGATATTCTTATATTATTATGAGTCTAGGAAATGGTCAATAATAAATGGGGGCGGTTCTATTTTTTTAGCAAAAGCAGGGAGATTTAACGAAAAAGCGTAGGTAATATATTAAAAATGAGCAATACCGAGAAGGTTTTTTTATTTTAGACTCTATTTCTAGATTATATTTTCTTTATTTCCATCGAGACAGAAAAGAATCTTAAAAAAAGAAAAGTCTCCAATTCGTGAAGAATTGTCTTCTTTTCCGGTAGGGAAATATTAAAAAATAGAACCATCCCTCTTTTATGATAAAATAAAAATATGATAGACGAAATTCGAGTGAAGAAAGCTGCCCAGCACAATCTGAAAAACCTAGATCTTATTCTTCCACGAAACAAATTGATCGTGATCACTGGACCGAGCGGATCAGGTAAATCATCCTTGGCATTTGACACTCTTTTTGCCGAAGGTCAGAGACGTTATATCGAATGTCTCTCCACCTATGCCCGTCAATATATTGAGCAGCTTGAAAAGCCTGAGGTGGAATCTATCGAAGGGCTTTCTCCTTCTATTTCCATAGATCAGAGGACGATTTCTGCTAATCCGCGCTCGACGGTAGGGACAGTCACAGAAATTTATGATTTGTTGAGGCTTCTCTTTGCCCGAGTCGGAACTCCTCATTGCCCTCGTTGCCAAAGAAGGGTTTCCTCTCAGACTCCTCAGCAGATTGTGAAGAGAATATTTGATTCTTCGGCTCAAAGGAAAATTAAAATCCTTTCCCCTGTGGTCAAAGGGCGTAAGGGAGAATATCATGCTCTATTCGAGAGGTTGAGAAAAAAAGGCTATCTGCGTTTTCGCGTGGATGGACAGTTTTTAGAAATCGAAGAGAAGCTCTCTTTAGAAAGACAGAAGAAGCATAATATTGAGGTTCTAATCGATGATATAAAAATCTCGCCTGATTCTGAGAAGAGGCTTAAGGAGGCCGTAGATAGAGCTCTTGAGATGGGAAGAGGGGATCTCCTAATGATGGATGAGGAGGGAAAAGATTCTTTCTATTCCTTGAATCTGCTCTGCCCTTACTGTGAGATCAGTCTGCCTGAGCTTGAGCCTCGATCTTTTTCTTTTAATAGCCCTTATGGCGCCTGCTCCAGATGCCATGGCCTTGGCTTTGAAACAGTCTTAGATCAATGGGGGGAGGTGGTGCTGACAGGAGAGGTTTGTTCTTTATGTGGAGGAAGTAGGCTTAAGAAGGAAAGCCTGGCGGTGAAGATAGATCGGAAAAATATTTATGAATTAAGCTCTCTTCCTGTAAGTCATTTAATAGAAGAGATCTCCTCATTAGATTTTTCTTCTAGCCAGGAGTTGGTCGTCTCTAAAATCATGAAGGAAGTCGACTCTCGCCTAAGAATCATGGCTGAGCTGGGAATTCCCTACCTGCAGTTGGCTCGGACAACTGCTTCTCTCTCAGGGGGTGAAGCCCGGCGGGTCCGGCTGGCTGCACAGGTAGGAGCTCGCCTGAGAGGAATCCTCTACGTTCTGGATGAGCCGACGATTGGCCTTCATCAGCGAGATAATAGGAGGCTGATTTCCTTGTTGCGTAACATAAGAGATGAGGGGAATTCGATCATTGTCGTCGAGCATGATGAGCAGACCATCCGGTCGGCTGATTTTATCCTAGATTTAGGTCCTGGCGCTGGAGAGGGAGGGGGGTATAAAGTGGCAGAGGGAGAGCTTGAGCACATTCTACTTTCTCCTCATTCTTTGACTTCTCAATATCTGAAAGGGGCGAGATCCATTCCGATTCCATCACAAAGAAGAATGTCAAAGGGATGGCTTACAATCAAGAAGGCAGAAGAGCACAATCTGAAGAATATCGATGTCCGGATTCCTCTAGCGGTTATGACTGCTGTAACTGGGGTTTCAGGTTCCGGAAAAAGCACTCTCATTTATGATATCCTCTACAAGAGCCTTTTGAATACTTTTTATAACGCCAAACAAAAGGCTGGGACACATCAGGAGATTTCCGGGATTAATCAGATCAACAAGGTGATTTCTGTGGATCAAAAACCTATAGGTCGAACCCCGCGTTCGAACCCAGCCACTTATACAGGACTTTTTACTCCCTTAAGACAGCTTTTCGCTCTCATTCCAGAATCGCGCATAAGAGGGTATTTGGCAAGCCGCTTCAGTTTCAACCTCCGTGGAGGACGCTGTGAAGAGTGTCAAGGAGCTGGAGCGAAGAAAATAGAAATGCATTTTCTCCCAGATGTTTTTGTAACCTGCGACCGTTGCCAGGGCAAGCGCTACAATAAAGAAACCCTTTCCGTTTCTTATAAAGGGAAAAACATTGCTGATTATCTATCGATGACGGTGGATGAGGCTTTTGAATATTTGAAGGCTCACCCCGTTTTGAAGAGAAAATTGAGTGTGTTGAAAAAGGTGGGCCTGGGATACATAAGATTAGGGCAGCCGGCTCCAACGCTTTCGGGAGGAGAGGCGCAACGGATCAAATTGACCAAAGAGCTAAGTCGGAAGGATACAGGACAGACTTTGTATCTCCTGGATGAACCAACCACAGGACTTCATTTCAATGATGTCCACAAACTGCTCGAGGTGCTCTCAGAGCTGGTCAGGCTTGGAAACACTGTGATTATCATCGAACATAACCTTGAAGTTATCAAGTATTGCGATTATATTATAGACTTAGGTCCAGAAGGAGGAGAGAAGGGAGGATGGATTGTGGCCCAAGGAACTCCCGAAAAAGTGGCCAAGGAAAGGGATTCTTATACAGGAAGATTCTTGAAGAAGACGTTGGCCGCATCTCGGGCCTCTTTTTCAAAAACGGATTACGCCTGAATAAAAAAAATGGCATTTAAAGATATATTAGGTAACGAACGCCAAAAGAAAATTCTGAGAAGAGCTCTCCAGAGAAAGAGAATACCGAATTCCCTGCTTTTCTGCGGGCCAGAGGGAGTGGGAAAGGAAAGAATGGCCTTGGTTTTGGCCAAGGCTATGAATTGTAAGAAAAAAAAGGACGATGCCTGTGAAGTTTGTTCTTCTTGCCAGGCAATCAGCCGGGCGAATTTTCCAGATGTGATGATTATCGCCCCCGAGGAAAACGTGATTAAGATTGATCAAATGAGGATATTAAAACAAACAGCCCACTTCAAGCCGATGGTGGGAGACAAGAGGATTTTCATTATCAACGAAGCAGAAAAAATGAATGAAGAAGCAGCAAATTCTCTTCTAAAAATATTGGAAGAACCCCCACTTTTTTCTCATATTGTTCTTGTCACTGCAAATCCTGAATTAATAAAACTGACTATAAAATCAAGGTGTCAAATCATTAACTTTCAACCTGTTTCTAGGGAAGATATCGAAAAAATTCTCATAGAGAAAGGATTCGAAAGAGAAAAGGCAAAAGTTGTTTCACTGTTAGTTAGAGGAAATCTAAAGAGGGCTCAGAGTTTGGAGTGGGAAGAGATTCAATCTAAAAGAGAACAGGCATGGGAGCTTCTTATGTCTCTCACCAGGAAAGAAAATGTGGCTGGTTTAATAAGAAATTACGTTTCTCCGCGTCCTCTTGCACGGGAAGAGATGGAACAACTCTTAGAAATTCTTTCTTCTTACTGCCGCGATCTGATCTTAATCAAAGAAAAAGCAGATATTAGATATCTGATGAATCCTGACTACATCGAAGCCTATAGGAAAACTGAGGATCTTCTAAGCCTTGATAGGTCTATGGACTACTTGGAGAAAATAGATTATGCTCTTTATGTCATGCCTAAGAATCTGAATATGAATCTGCTTATCACTTCCTTGTTTTCGACTATGATGGGTTAACATGTCTGATATTGTCTGTGTGATTTCAGAAAAGTCCGGAAAAATTTTTCGGGCAAAAAAAGGAAAAGAAGAGATATCAAGAGGGGATTTCTGTATCATTGAGTCTGAATTGGGTGGTGATTTGGCCCTAGTAATCGATGATTCAAGCAAGATCTGCAGTCATTCTAAATCCAGCCAAAATGCGGTGAAAATCATTCGGAGAGCGACCGAAGATGATAAAGATAAATTCAAATGGCTGAAAGAAAAAGAAGAAAAGGCTTTTGCTTTTTGTCTTGAAAGAATCAACGCTCGAAATTTGCCGATGAAGCTAGTCATGGTCCGCTACTTTTTTAATGAAAAAAAGGGGATATTCTATTATACAGCGGAAGGTAGGATAGATTTTCGCCAGCTTGTAAAGGATTTGGCCAAAGAGTTCAAGATGAGAATCGAAATGCGCCAGATTGGAGTTCGTGATGAGGCAAAAATCGTCGGGGGATTGGGCGTTTGTGGTCGGAGCCTTTGTTGTTTCAGCTTTATGAAGAATTTTGAGCCAGTTACAATCCAGAAGGCAAAAAGACAGCAGATTGTTATCAATCCGACCAAGATATCAGGCTTGTGTGGCCGATTAATGTGTTGCCTTAGATTTGAAGATGAGACGCGAGGGCGGATGTATACAGAGGAAGAGAAAGTCGAAGAAGACTAAAAAAGAGAAAGGGGACAGGCGGTTTTTTTGTAAAAAGCCGCCTGTCCCCTTGTTTTTCCCTTTTTATTACTTTGCTGAGATGATTTTGAATTGAACTCTGCTGGAGACAGCAATTAAAACGCCTTCTGGGGAGAAAGCTTTGACCTGCCAGGAATATTTCTCACCAGATATCATAAGTCTTTTCACTTCATCAGGAAGAATGATGGTGTTTTCTGTGGTGGATTCACTCCACAGGAGTTGCTCGTTGTAGATATAGATTTTATATTCGACGTCTTTTCCTAGACTCTTCCACTTGAATTGGGATGGGATAGTCTTGATATCTATCAAAGGGGAAATAAGAGTAATTGATTGGCCTCGAACGACATCGTCATTGATAAAAAATTGAGGAGAGGAGGTTTTGAGTTTAGGGATGACGCCCAGAATTACAACAAGAAATAAAGCTGCTGTGGCTGCGGCCAGGGCCCATTGTTTCGGGGTGAGAAAGGAGACGACAGAATCGTACCAAGGCACTCTTTTTGTTTCTTCTGCCAGATATTCGTCTTGAAAGATTTCATATCCTTTGTGCTTGATGACGGAAATGATTTCATCTCTTTCGGCCATTTTTTCAAAACAGTGGGAGCAGTTAAAGTAGTGTTCTTCGAATTTCTCTCTTTTGGGCTCAGAGAGCTTTTTTAATAAATAGTCATCGATGAGTTTTTCGTAGTTGCACTTAATCATGGCTATTGCCTTTCATTTTCATGTTCAACAATTTAGTCGTTGCATAGACCAAAAAAACGAAAAAAAAATCATTTTTTTATTATTTTTCTAAGAA
>JABAOH010088059.1_pt1 | contig 17036 bp, 15 predicted proteins | sample 7062181 | NCBI WGS metagenome assembly JABAOH01 (sample SAMN14538630, study PRJNA623070) | marine sediment metagenome | biome: marine biome [ENVO:00000428]; feature: marine pelagic biome [ENVO:01000023]; material: deep marine sediment [ENVO:00002113]; isolation source: pool of 5 deep marine... | reverse complement strand
CGATCGTCGACCTCGAAGCGCACCCGATCGTAGCGCAGGCCAGCGGTCAGCTCCCACTTCGGCGCCAGCCGCCAGTGCGAGTGAGCGAAGATGCCGAGCGAGGTGACCTTCTCGTCCTGGTCGAGCGTTAGGGTGTCGGGGAGGCTGTCGAACTCCTGACGGTCGTCGGCCTGATGATCGACGTCGAAGCCGAAGGTCAACGCTGCCAGCCGCCCCTCTTGCGCCGCGATGCGGTATTCGGCTCGTGAGCCGGCGCCGCGACGATCCAGCTCGATGAGGGTGAACGGGATCGGATTGTGTAACTCGCGGAACAACCCGTAGCCCATGAGCGACAGCTCGTGTCCCGGCCTCAGCTGCCTCCGGTAGGTCAAGCCGGCCTGTCCCTGCTTGGACCGCTCGCCCAGGTCCTGACAACCCCCGAAGCCCGGGTCGGGTGGACATTCCGACGGTGACAGCACGAGGTCGCGGGCGGTGTCGGGAACCGCGCGCGCGTCTTCGTCGGTGAGGCTGCTGGGGTTCTGAGACTTCGGGGCGTTGACGTAGTTGACGACGGCCGTCAGAGAGGAACGATCGTCGAAAGCGTAGCGCAGCCGAGTGTTGAGCAGGGTGTACTCGGCGGCGCTGTGGAGCCGGTAACCGTCGGACTGGAAGTGAGCGACGTGAACGTTGTAGTCGAGATCGGCGGAGCGTCCCCCGCCCTTGAGGTCGTATTTCTGGTAGAAGCGGTCGTCACCAAAGCCGCCGCCCAGAATCCTCACTTCAGGAGTGAAAACGCCGCCGGGTGGGTTCTGCGTCTCGATGGCGATGACACCGCCCGAGGCGTTGCCGTACAGCGATGAGGCCGGGCCGCGGATGATCTCGATCCGCCCGGCGCTCGCCAGGTCGAGGTTGGTAAGCTGGGACTGACCGTCCGGCAGCGTGAGAGGTATGCCGTCTTGAATGACACGGATGCCCCTAACGCCAAACTGGGCGCGGCTGCCGAAACCGCGGATCGAGATGCGATCGCCCAGCGCGAAGTTGTAGCGGTTGTCGACGGCGACGCCGGGGATCGCGGACAGGGCCTCCTCCAGGGAGAGGGTCGGCTCCAGTCCCTGGATATCGTCCGCGCCCAGCACACCGACGGCGTAGGGGAGGCGATTGATCTCCTCCCGGGATCGGGTCACGGTCACGGTGATCCCTTCCAGCTTGTACAGCGGCAGTCTGGAGGTGTCGGCGGCCGCCGTGTCTGGCTGCTGGGCGGTACCGTGCACGGGGGCGGCTGCCGCTGCGAGGGCCGCGATCAGGCACTTCACGCTTGTCTTCATGTTATCGTATCCACCGCTTCGTTGAGGGTGTTGTGACCCGGAATACGAGTACGAACGGCCCCGCTCTTTAGTAGAGTCGCCAGTTTAATACTGTTTGTGCGTCCGATCAAGCGCGCGGATCGAAGGCCGGGGGTCGTCGGTCCGAGGATCAACGCGCAGCGCGGGGGCACCTCTAGCTCGGGAGGGAGGCTGTCCTCCTTTTGGCGGTGTCAGCGGGACAGCTCGGAATCGGCCGCTATCGCTCCCTGGCAGCTTTCGCGGATAGGGACGAGTTCCTCCTCACGCTGCGTGACGACGCTCCGACGTTGTCAAAGGCTGTGACGTAGACGGCCTCTCCTGGTTTCGCCAGCTCACGAGCGACGGTCGCCAGATGGTCGGCTTGCCTCTCATCCGCAGCCAAAGCGAAGACGGTGGGGCCCCAGGAGCTCTGACCGACCCCATGGGCGCCGCAGCGCTCGAGATCCCGGACGAACCTCGCCACCCTCGGGTGGGCGAATCGCCCGCCCTGGACCGGCTTGAAGCAGTCACCCACGTGCCTCTGGATCGCGGTGATCGCCCGGCCAAAGGCCTCGAGGTCCTGCTCGATCAGGCCGGGCAGCGCCGCCATTAAGGTGAAGCGTGCGATCTGCCCGACTTTCTGGGTCGAAGGTGAACCCAGCTGGCGGAATGCCGCTTCCTCGGCTTTGCCGCTCAGGCCGCGGCTGACGTCCGGGATCGCCAGCACGCACCGCCAGCTGTCGGGAACGGGATGGTGGAAAAGGAGCGGCCCGATCCCGTCCTCCCGGTGGCGGCGGCCTCCTTCCAGCACGAAGCCGCCCCGCTGGAAGAGCCAGGTACCCACGGCGGATCGTCGGGCGCGCCCCTCGGCCCGCGCGAGGGCCTGGATATCGTTCTCGATGCCGAAAAGCTCGGCAAGAGCTCGTGCCACGGAGAGCGCGAGCTGGGTGCCGGACCCCAGCCCGACATGGGGTGGGATGACGTTGTGAACCTGGATCGCCGCGCTCTGCTCGAGCTTGTGGTGCTTGAGGAAGCGCCGGGCGAACGTCACGGCTCGCTCGGCCTGGGGTCCGGTCACCGTCAGCCGCGGGGCGATGCGTGCCTCGAGCGCGACCCGGGGCTGCTGCAGCGCCACGCCAAGGCCGCCGAACCAGCGGCCGAGGTCGCCGCGCAGGTCGAGCAGCCCGAGGTGGAGGCGCGCCGGCGCCTCTACACGAACGGCCTGGGTCACGGGCCCGTCGCGTCCTGGACGTACTTGGTGAGCAGGGCCATGGCTTCCCGCTCCACGGGTCCGGCTGTCTTGTCCACGATCACCTGCAAGCGGTCGAACTCGGAGAGTATCTGATCGATTGGCAAGAACTTCGTTCGCGTTGCCAGGATCGCTGCCTCGAGGACGGCGTGGCGAGCTCGATTGAACCCGAGGAACTCGCGGTGAAAGCCGCGGTGGACGACGCGAGTCGTGAAGCGAGCCCGATCCTCCCGGTCGTCCACATCGCAGACCTCAACCTCTCTCCAGGAGCAGACGTCACGCAGAACCGCTCCATGAACCCGCTCCGCCGGGCGCCATTCAAATTCTGTGTTCGAGATCGCTCCGCGCGCGAAGATGAGCACGTTGTCTGTGAGGTTGACGACGGCAACGCCGGTCGCCTTCAGGTTCGGGTACGTTGTGGTCTGCTTGTACGGCTTGATGACGATCTCGTCCTCTTTCCACTCGACGCCCATAGGAGCGAAGTTCATGCTCCCGGCTGGACTGACCGTGGTCAAGATGGTTTCGATGATCATGCCTATGAGCGGACGAGCGTCGCGTACGTTCCCTGCACGCGTCGAGTGATCGGCCCGACACCCCCCTTGCCAATCGGTCGCCCGTCGACGGCCACGAGCGGCACGACTTCCCGGATGCTGCTGGTCAAGAACGCCTCCTCGGCGGTCTGAAGCAAGGCGGGCTCGAGAAACTCCTCCGCGACCTCCAGCTCGAGCTCCGAAGCGATCTCGATTACGGTGGCGCGGGTGATCCCGGGCAACACGCCGCAGGCGAGCGGGGGAGTGCGCAACACCCCGCCGGCAACTACAAACAGATTGCTGGACGTACCTTCCGCCAAATGGCCGGCCGTGTCAAGCACGACCGCATCGTCGTAGCCGGAGCTCCGGGCTTCCGCCAGCCAAACGATCGAGTCGAGATACCCGAGCCGCTTGAGCCCGGCGGTGGGCGCATGCTCGTTCAACCGGCCCGACGCGGTCCCTGCACACAACGCTGCCGGCGGAGTCGGAGCCGGCTGGGCGGTGATCACGCAGGTCGGCTCCGCTGGCTCCGGTGGCGCCAGGCCAAAGGGCGCGATCCCCCGCGAGACGGTCAGCCGCACTGCTGCCTCGTGAAGGCCGTTGGCGAGGACCGTTTCGCGTGCGGCTTCCGCGAGAGCGCTCGGGAGCGGCAGACCGATCCGCGCAGCCGATCGTTGGAGTCGCTGCAGGTGTTCGCGCAGGCGGAAGATCCGCCCTGCGTAGGCGCGCATCGTTTCAAACAGTCCATCTCCCAGGTTGAAACCGCGGTCGAGGACCGAGATGTGCGCCCCCTCCGCCGGCATCACCTCACCGTTCAGCCAGACGAGTTTCAGGGTCCCGTCTCCTTCAGGAAATTGCGCAGAATCTCGTAGCCGTGCTGGGTCAACACCGACTCCGGGTGAAACTGCACGCCGTACACACGGTAATCGCGGTGTCGCAGCGCCATGATTTCGTCCCGGTCGGTCCAGGCGGTCACGGCCAGGCAAGGCGGAACCGATTCCGGCTCGACGATCAGGGAGTGGTAGCGGGTGGCGCTGAAGGGGCTCGGGATGCCGGCGAAGATATCGGAGCCCTTGTGGTAGATGAGAGACTTCTTGCCGTGGACGGCTCTCGCGGCCCGGACCACTCGGCCCCCATAGACGGCGCCGATGCACTGGTGGCCGAGGCAAACGCCGAGGATCGGCGTGCCGGGGGCGAGCGCCCGCACCAGGTCGTTGGAAACCCCGGCTTCGCGGGGCGTGCACGGGCCGGGCGATATGATGATGTGGCTCGGCCTCAGAGCCGCGGCTCCTTCCACCGTAATGTCGTCGTTCCTGCGCACGACGGCCTCCCACCCCAGCTCCCTCACATATCTCGCCAGGTTGTAGACGAAGGAGTCGTAGTTGTCGATGATCAGGATCACGGTGATAACTCGAGGGCAGCTAGAAGCCCCTGTGCTTTGTCCAGCGTCTCTAGATACTCGGCCTTGGGGTCCGAGTCCGCCACCACGGCGCCCCCGACCTGGAAATAGGCGGGACCGCCCGGCTTTACGATGAAGGTGCGGATCACGATGTTCGTGTCCATGGCGCCGTCGAACCCGATGTACCCGATGGCTCCGCAGTAGGCGCTGCGCCGCGTGGGCTCCAGCTCGGCGATGATTTCCATCGCGCGGACCTTTGGAGCGCCGGTGACCGACCCGCCGGGAAAGGCGGCGCGCAGCAGGTCGATGCCATCCAGGCCTGGTCGCAACCGCCCGACGACGGTCGACACCAGGTGGTGAACGCTGCGGAAATGTTCCGCTACGCAGAGTTCCGGAACCCGGACCGAGTGCTCTCTGCACACCTTGGAGAGGTCATTCCGGAGAAGGTCGACGATCATCACGTTCTCGGCGCGGTCTTTCTCGCTGGTGCGGAGCCACAGATCGAGTAACATGTCGTGCTCGGGCAAGTAGCCGCGCGGTCGGGTTCCTTTGATCGGGCGCGTCTCCACCTCGTCGCCCCTAAGGCGCAGAAACCGTTCGGGAGAAGCGCTAACGATCGTCGCCGGCCCGCACCCCAGGTACGCTGCGAAGGGCGCCGGGTTGACCTGGCGCAGCCGCCGGTAGAGCTCGAAGGGGTGCGAGCGCCACGTCGCCGCGAGTCTCTGTGAGATGTTCGCTTGAAAGATGTCGCCGGCGAGGATGTAGTCGATCGTCCGAGCGACCGCCGCCTCATACGCTGGCGGGGTGAAGGTCGAGCGCACGCCCGGCGCGACAGGCACCGCGAACTGCGGCGGTCCAGGGGGCGGGGCGGCGGCGACCGGCCCATTGGGACTCGAAAGCCGCGGCGCACCGCCCGAGAGCCGCTCCACGACGGAGCGCGCCCGCGTCGCCGCCCGCCGCTCGCAGGCCACGCCCGGCCGCTCCGGGTGGCCGGTGGAGATGAGCCAGGCGTGGTCAGCCTCATGATCCCACGCCAACACCCAGTCGTAGAAGCCGACATCGATGTCCGGCAGGGCGAGATCGTCATGGCGCGGCGCGGGCAGCCGTTCCAGGTGGTGACACAGGTCGTAAGCGAAGTAGCCCGCGGCGCCCCCCTGGAAAGGGGGAAGGCCGGCGACGGCCATGCCGGCGAACTCGGCCAGCCGCTGCCTCAGGACCTCCCACGGATCCCCCGTCGATCGAGCTACGCCGTCGGAGCCGATCTCCTCCACGGCCGTTCCCTTGCTTCGCACCACCAGGAACGGGTCGGCGGACAGAAAGGAGTGTCGACCCAGGCGCCCGAAGCCAGGCGCGCTCTCCAGAAGGATGCAGTGGGGCATGTCGGCGAATCGCGCGCAGGCTTCGAGCGGAACGGGCGCCGGCCGAATTTCCTCGACTCGGGGCTCGATCACGCGGTACCTCTCGGCTGGCCCGGCCGGCGCGATTTGCTCGAGCGTTGGGTGAGCGTTACGTGCTCGTCCGCGGGTTCCTCCGGCGGCGTCAAGTACCCCCAGTTCAGCGTCCCCTCCTGCCGATAGGTCTTGCCGAGGTCAACGGCGATCTTCGCCTTCATGAGCTCCTTACCCAGATAGAAGGCGTGAGTGGGCTCCTCCACGTCCAGCTGCCGAAAGATCTCCTGGATGTTGGTGCCGCGGACGAATCGCTCGCTGTTGAAGACGTAGATGAACTGGCGGTCGGCGAATATGCGGTAGTTGGGATCGCTGAGCTGCTGTTGAAGTGCGCGCAGCTCGTCCTCGGTGTACGCCAGCACCTCAGGGTCTCGGACCGTGAGCAGCCGGTCGTCCAGGTGCTTGGGAAGCTGGCCTTCCGTGACCGCGTAGTGCATGAGGCGGCGCGCCACGTCCACCTCGCGCACCGCGCCGTGCGCCCAGGGGATCACCTCGGTGGTGAGCACATACCGGATACCAAGCTCCTGGCAGAACCCGATCAGTGTCGCGTTCACGCCCGTCGTATCCGCGGATGTCAACTCGGTGATGTTGCCGATCCCCATCATCATTTCGGTGTTGGGGTAGCGCCGGCGCACCTCGACGTAGCGGCAGAGCGAATCGGCGAACCCGAACCCGATCGGCTCGATGACGGGATCGACGATGTACGGTGTGCCCCAGGCGTCCAGCGACTCCAGCGTCGGCTCGAGCGTCTCCAGGCCCGCATCAAAGTCGGGGATCGCTACCACCGTGGCGTCCAGGTCCCGGGCAACCTCCAGATTCGTGCTGTTGACGCTCAAGACCCACCCGGCGCCTGCGTCGACCGCCGTCTTGATCTCTTCCACATCGAAGGTGTCGATGCTGACCTCGAACCGGCTGGCCCTCAGCGAGCGCACGACCTCGGCGAGAAGCGGAAACGCCTGGCCTGGGGTGCACCCGATGTCGATGATATCCGCTCCGGCGTCGCGATACCTTGCCGCCATCTGGTAGATCTGGTCGGGCTGGAGGAGGGGCGCGTTGTTGATCTCGGCCAGGATGCGGATGTCATAGCTGCCGTAATGCGACCTGGCGGCGGCCAGACCGAAGTACTCCGGGATGTTCCGAAGGTCGTCTGGACCCTTTCCGGCCCGAACACCCGTGGCCCGTGCCAACAGCTCTGGATCCCCTTTGCATAGCCCTGGGATGAGGATGAGGTCGCAGTCCGCCGGCGGCTCGAGGAACTTCGCGATCCACTCCGGCGTCATCAGGGCAGCCACGCTGATCTTCATCACCGCGACCTCCCAGGCGAAATCGGGTGCCATCCCCTCCAGAGTCCGGCGCAGCGCTGGTTCTGCCAGCTTCCCCGTGACGAACAGGACTTTCACGGGCGCCTCCCCCACGGCGGTATCCTCAACCGCCTTGCACGAACGGCTTGGGGTTGCCCTCCAGTGGGGAGTCGTCCTTCGGCCGCCACAGCACCGCCTCCTCGATCTTCTTGGCCAAGGCGAAGTCCTTGTCCGTGATGCCTCCGGCCGCGTGGTTCTTGAGCTTGACCCAGAGCTTACCCCAGGTCACAGCCAGGTCGGGATGGTGGTACGCGGCCTCCGCCAGATAGCCGATCGCGCCCACCAGCATCGTCGTTTGAGGCCAGCCGTCGGTCTTGTACTTCCGACGGATCCAGCCGTCCTCGAGATACCAGCCGGGGAGTTCCTTCGCGAGCCGCTCCTCGACCTCCTCATCGCTGTAGACCTTGTCTTTCGCTTTCGGCATGTTCGATCCTCCCTTCACGTCGAGTCCGCGTTGACCGAGAGCTTCACATGATCACGCCGCCGCCCACCAGCAACACCTGACCAGTCTGGTAGGCCGAGTCGGGGGATGCGAGGTAGACCGCGGCCCGAGCCACGTCATCCGGTGTGCCCCAGCGTTTGAGCGGTATGGCGTCCGCGATCCGCCGGCGCGTCGCCTCGTCCAGCGACTCCGAAAACGCCGTGGCGATCCACCCCGGGGCGAGCACGTTGACACGGGTACGCGGCGCAACGCTGCGCGCCAGGCTCTTGCTGAAGCCTATGACGCCGCCCTTCACGGCGGCAAACAGTTCGGCCTCGCGCCCTGGCATGCCTGAGAGCGCCTGGTCCCACGACATGTTGATGATGACGCCCCCCTCCTGCTCACTCATCGCGTCCGCCGCAGCCCAAGAACAGAGGACCGTGCCGCGCAGATCCGCCGCAATCAGGAGATCCAGCTTATCGACGCTTGATCGCGCGGCCTCCGCACCTGTGAGGATGTCGGCCCCCGCTATGTTGGCCCAGATGTCGATCCGACCGAATCGCTCGAGGGCTGAACGGACAAGCGCCGATATGTCCGACTCTCGCGACAGGTCCGCCCGCGTCGCCAGCGCTGTGCGGCCGCGCGCCGCGATCTCCCGGACCACCTGTTCGGCTGAGTCCTCGGAGCGCCAATAGTGCGCCACCACGTCGGCCCCCTCCTCCGCGAAGGCCAGGGCGACGGCGCGGCCGATGGCGCCGCTGGCGCCGGTCACCACGGCCACGCGATTTTCCAGCTTCAGCCTGGTTGACATGGTATATCGACGGCGCGAATCTACGGGACCATGCGTCTTCTTGTCAGCGTGATGGATTCAGGCGAGGTCGGCGCGGCGCTTGCAGGCGGTGCCGACATCGTGGATGTGAAAGATCCCACTGCGGGGCCGCTCGGCGCCCCCGCCGCCCACGTCATTCGGGCCGTCCGCGCCGCCCTTCCCCCACCGCACCTGATGAGCGCCGCGTTGGGCGACGCCGTACACTTCTCCGACTCACTTGCCGCGTCCGCCCGCGAAGCCGCGACGAACGACGTCGATTTCGTCAAGGTCGGGTTGATCGGTGGCCGGCGCGATGCTGAGGAGCTACTGCGCCGCCTCGTCGACGTTACGGGCGAAGCGAACCCTGAGACTCGCGTGGTCGCGCTGGCCTACGCCGATAGCCGCCGGGATACCTCCGTATCTCCGTTCTCGCTACCGGGCCTCGCCGCCGCCGCCGGCGCTCACGCAGTGATGCTAGATACGGAGCACAAAGATGGTACATCTCTGCTGGGGCACCTGCAAGAGTCCCGGCTCGCCCAGTTCGTCGCGCTGGCGCGAGCGGCTGGCCTTTGGGTGGGACTGGCGGGGAGCCTGGGCTTGGCCGAGATCGAACGGCTACGGCAGATCGAGCCGGACGTGGTCGGCGTCCGTCGAGCCGTTTGCAGAGAGGGGCGCACCGGGACGGTGGACGCGGCGCTGGTTCGACGGCTGGCTCGGGTGACACGCTGCCACGCCGCGCTGTCTGGCGTCGGCGAGCCGCCAGTCGAGCCCGGGCAAAAGCGCTTTGGAGACGTGGGCGCGGCGTCAGCGCGCGAAGAGTAAGATCTCGCCGCGGTTGACCTCTACGGAATCACCACTCCAGCGGCGGTACATCCCCGTCACCTGACTCTCGTCGATGGGCAAGCTCAGCCCCTGCAGATGACGCAGGTACACGCGCAAGAAAACGGGCTGGTAAGTACAGGCAAAGGTGAAAGTGGGCAGAAGCTCGGCGTCGTGCATCGAGACAATCGTGCCGCGCTTCATTCCGGCGCCCGCCCGTGTCCCAAGCCTGCCCAGGACGATGATGGTGCCCGCAAGCATGCTCACACCGGCAAAATCGCCGCAGTCTCCGCCCACCACGATCAACCCACGGCGCATGCCGTTGCCGACTTCATTCCGTGCGTTCCCGTGGATGATGATCTCACCGCCACGAACCCCTACCGAGCTCCCGCGGACTGCGCTGCCAAGCATGTGACCGGCGTGTCCTTTGACGACGATCCGGCCACCGGACATCTCCCGCCCGATCCAGTCGTCGGCATCGCCTTCGACGGTTATCTCTCCCCCGGTCATCTCTGCCCCGAGGTGGGCGCCGACGTCGCCGTCGATTATCAGTTGGCCGGCGGTCATGCCGGCTCCGATGAGCTTGACCCGCTTCAGGTCTCCCTCGAGTCGTAACACCCCATCCCAGGTGCCCTCAACACTGAAGAAATCACCTATCTCGGCTTGCTGATTGCCGTGGTGCACCCGTAATCGCGCGACTTCCGTCGCCGTGAGATCAGCAACGACGGCGGGGCTGATCGTCTCGGCCTCCAGCGGTACGGCCGGAGTTGTGCGCAGCGTCAATTTCATCGCTTTTCCGCGGGCAGGGAGACTCGGTATCGGTCAATCCCAACTTGCGCAAGGCGTTCTCGTCATGCAGGGCTTCGGAATTCTCGTCTCCGCTGCGAGACCTCGCAAGCTGTGGCCACGAGCGTCATTCGTCAAAACAAATGGGGTGAGACGATCCGAGCCGCCCACACCATCGAAACCGCTGGCGAAGGTATCGACCGTATCGCTAGACCTAATGTGCACGGTGGTGTCTAGCGTGGTAACGGCGTGATGACGGGAGCTGGGGCGGAGCGCCGATCAAGGACCGTCGTGCAGAGGCACGACCTCGTGCTGGCCCAAGTACACGTCGTCGACCGCATAGTTGTCGAACATGATCGTATAGTAGTCGTCGAAGAACGGGCGTAGCAGCTCCTCAACGCCAGCGTCATACTGCGGCGAAACGTGGAGGATTCGGCCGTCGAAATCCTCGCGAAATTCGTGATCGTTGATGAAAAGCCGGCCACCTTTGATCACGTAACGCGCAAGCGAGAACATCTTCTCCTTGTCCTCGTGCTCGTCGTAGATGGTGATGTCCGCGTCCGCACCGACGCCCAGGTGCCCCTTGCTGGTCAGGCCCAATAGCCGGGCGGGGCCGGCACGTGTGATGATCGCGATCTCGTGCAGAGAGTACTCTCGATCGAGGTCGAGTAGGGATGTCTGGCCGATGGCCCGCTCGTTGGCCGATCGAGCTTGCTCCAGGCGAAACTCCCGATCCATCAGCAGCCGGATCAAGCGGGGGTAGCTCATGAACGAGCCGCCGTTGGGATGGTCGGTGGAAAGCACCATGCGCCAGGGATCTTTCGACAGCAGGAACAGCTCTAGCCCGATCGCCCACTGCAACGTGTGGACGTAGGCCCGCTGTTGGTACTCGAACGGCAGGATTCCGCACCCGGCTTCCATTTCGGTGTCGGCGTTTGCCCACTTCACCGCCTTCATCTTGCGCAGCGCCCAGGTGAGAGGCGCGTCTCCCGTCATGAGGGTCGAATTGCCGAACATGACCTGGCCGACATCGGCGCTGACGTTGGGGTGCGTGTTGATGAACTCGGTGATATCAGCTGCTTTGGAGGTGGGATTCTTACCGACCTCTCCGCCGTAGCTGTGGAACTGAATGTGCGTGATGTGAACGCGCCGCCCCTCGGCCGTCTTCATCGTCTCCAGTGTGGTCGTGAAGTTACCGCTGTGACCCAGGTTGTTGCAGTGAATGTGCGCCGGGTGGGGAAGGCCCAGGTCGTTGGCGGCGTCGATGAACGCCTTGATCACGCGGCGCGGTGTGATCCCGAACGGCTGTATCGTTTCGTCGAGGTCGGTGATGTTGGAGTTCTTACGGCCCTTCCAGGCTTCATCGCCGCCTGGGTTTACGAGCTTCGGCGTATACGCCCTGGCCGCGTTGAGCCACCAGGCGACAGCGTGGCGAAACTCCTCGTCACGGCCCTGCTCGAGGAGCCTGTGGAGGAACACGTTGTTGGCCAGGAGGACATAGAATCCCTTGTCGATGACTGGAGTATCGTGCAGCTCTTCGAGCACATGGCGGGCCATGAGCGGCGGTGCGGCGGCCTCCATGGCGGTGGTATACCCGAGGGTCGCGTAGCGATAGCCCGTGGCGAAGGTCGAGGGCACGACACCGCCGGTGCCCGAGCGCCGACCCGGCGTTCCGGGCTCGACATCGTGCCGCTTGGCTTCCGGTTGCAGCTTGCGCGCGAAATTCACCTTGGGGCCGGCGATGTGACAGTGAATGTCGACCCCGCCTGGCATGACCACCATCCCTTGGGCATCGATGCGCGTCGCTTCGGCCGAGACGCGCTCGACGATCTTGCCGTCCTCGACGCAAACGTCGCGGACTTCGCCGTCGATGCCGTTGGCGGGATCGTAGACTCGGCCGTTGACGATGCGGAGCGCGGAGGACATCAGTTTTTCTTCACCAGCTGCCGCACCTTGGCATTGATCGCAGTCAGCACTGCTTCGTCGCTGGGATGGGGTGAGGGAAACGCCGTACGCAACGTGATCGGCACATTGTCCATTCGATAGACGGTGCCGGGGGCGTTGATGCCATACGTGGCCGTGGTGAAGGCCACGCGGGCGAGCTCGCTGGTATTGGTGGGCTTGGGGTCGAGCACGATGACCGGGATCCGACGTAGGTGCTCGACGGCCTTACGCGGGAAATTCGACGCGGGGTCGCTGGCGAGGATCAGGGCGGCATCCGCTTCGCCTCGGGCCAGCAAGTCGACGGTGGTGAACTCCCCTGGATTGAACCTCGGATACCCACGACTGAAGTTGACCCCGAAAGGAAATCCCGTTTGCCAGGACACGACGTTGTCGGCCCCGGTCACGTTGCCATGGCCTCTGACCGGCAGGGTGACGAAATGCGTATGGTGGTTCAGGTCCGTAACCAGGGCCAGGACTGCGCCGGCGTTGAAGTGCCTGCCGCGGGTCATGGTGAGTCCCATGCCGAAGAAGAAGACGCCGTAGCGGCAGTTCTTCATACGCTCCACAAGGTCCGTCATCGTTGAGAGCGGGACGCCCGTGCGCCCCTCGATCGAGGGATCGACGCGGCGGCCCTTGACCAGCGCGCGCAGCGCCCACAGGACCTCGAAATCGGTGCCAGGCTTGACCTTGATGAAGATGTCGGCAACCGGAGCCGACTTTGTCGTGCGCACATCCACCAGGACGACGGTTCGGTCTTTCCGCCCTTCCGGCACAAACATGCCTTTTGGCGTAACCGAGTATCGCGTGAAGTGACGGGGGTGTGATTCGGCGGGATTGCCGCCCCAGTAGATCACCAGGTCGGCGCGATTCTTGACTTCGCCCAGCGTCGCCGTGCTTTCGCCGACGCCCTGAAAAGCTACGCCCGATGGGCCATGACACACGGACGTCGTGGTATCGACGTTGGCCTTCAGGTAGTCGGCCAGGGCCACGGCTTGCTTTTGCGCTTCGCAGGTCGTGTCGCTCAAGCCGTAAATGATCGGAAAGCGAGCGTCGACGAGAATCCGCGCCGCCTCCTCCACCGCCTGTTCGACGCTGGCTTCCACACCGTCGATCAGCGCCGCGGGCCGGTCTTCTATCGCGTGATTGGCGTACCAGGCGCGGCCCAGGATGCAGGCATTCTTGGCTTTGGTGATCCGTTTCTGGTCCAGATCGACGGTTAGATCCATATCATCACACAGACAGCCGCAGAACGTGCAGGTCGAGTTCTTGACGAGAATGGTGTTGTCGCTCATGGACCTTCCTCCACATCGGCGCCTAATGGGCCTTCTACCAGCACTTCCAGGTTCTTGGAGATGGGCATGCCGCTCGCCCCTGTATCGCCATCCATCAGCTGACTCGAGGCGGGCCCGTAGGCCAGGAACAGCAGGCCGGACGGCAAGTCTTCGGCCTTGCGTTCTTTGCAGCGCACGACCGCGCTTCCCACCTCCGTGCTCAAGCGCACTTTGTCCCCAGGCTTCAGCTGCAACCTTGCCATATCATCGGCATTTATCTCGACGGTGGACGTCACCTCGAGATATCGCGATTCCAGCTTGCCCTCATTGAGGGAAGTCCCCTGGTCACTGCTGCGGCCAGCGATCAGAAGCATCTTTTCGGCCATGGAGATCCTCTGCGAAGCTCGTGCGTGGCGGCGCTGTTGTGCTGTGCATCAAAGGCTGGAGCGCCTTCCCCGCCGGTCCGTGGGCCAAAGCCTTGCTCCCTGATACGCCGTCCGGCCCTGGGATCAAATGGTACGGTGCCCCGTCTGTCCAGCACAGCCGCCAGCCTTGAGCCTAGCCACTAATAGTAATTATCCGGATGATAATAATACTAATGCGACCGCCACGCAGCACTCTCCGGCGTCACGACCTGCCAGTCGAGCCCGGGCGGAAGCGCCTTGGTGAAGTAGGAGTCAACGCCGGCGCGGTCGGCCCGGCCCTTCAGCAGAATCAACTTCCGGGCACCGAGCTGACCGGCGACCCAGGCGGCGATGCTGTCGCCGGTCACCGACCAGTCGTGAGGGGTTGGATCCTCGCTGCGGACCCACTCGAAGGGAGCGAGGACGGGCAGGCTTCCCGCTGCCAGGGCGTCAAGGATCTCCACGGGCCGCCGCACGACAGCGCCCTTCGCCAAAAGATCCGCCAGAAGGTACGCATACTGATCCATCCCGAGAATCGCCATCCAATGAGCCGCCGACTCGCCAAACCCGTGTCGAGCGCTAGCGGCCCGTACGCTATCGGAGAACGGCCCGCCCCCGGGCACGACCAGGGTTGACGCCTGTTCGCTCAACAGCTCGATCGGGCGCAGCCGCTCGGCCAGCCCCCGCTCCCGCGCCAGGCTGCCGCCCACTTTGATCACGAGCTCAACGCTTCGTTTCATCAGCGGGCGCCCGAAAGGAGCCGGGCGACCGCGACCGCCGGCAGCGCTCGGCTCGCCGCGTCGCCGAACTGGTCGGCCAGGGGCCGGTAAACTAGGTGTGCGCGTCGCGCCGCGGCGGCGGCCAGGAACGACCCCAGGCCAGCCCCGAGGACGGTCCGGGGGGCCTTTGAACCGAGCCACGATCGGACCTGGAAGATCGCCGCCGCGATCAGCCGGGCCTGGCGCTCGGCCAGGTGCTCGGCGATCTGTGTGATCTCCTGTTCAGCCACGAGCGTTGGATCCGCACAGACCAGCCGAGCCAGACGCGCGCCCGACTCGGCGCGGCTCTTCCCCCGCCCATCCGGGGTCCGACCCGTGTAGTCGCGCTCCGCCAGCTTTCCCAGCCACAGGTGCACGTCGGCCGCCTGCGCGAAAAGCTCGGCGGCAACGCGGCAGCGGTGCCCACGGAACGGGACGGTGTGTGCGATAGCGCAAAGCGGTGTACGCACCGCACCGGTGTAGACCAGCTCGCCGCTGGTCAGCCGCTCGGGATCGGTCCTGCCCAAAGCCGCGACCTCTCCACCGGCGATCGGGATGATGTCGGTCGTCGTCGTGCCCGCATCCACAAGGAGCGCCTCGTGCCCTCCAACGGCGAGGAAACGTGCCGTAGCCGCCCAGTTGGCTGAGGCGACCGCGAGCGGCGCGCGCTGCGCCTCGGCCACCGAGCAGAAAACGCCGTCGACGGTGAAGACCTGGATTGGAGTGCGCGGAAAGGTGGCCTGGAGGGCGTCGAGTACGAAGGCTACGCCCTCCTTTTTCGTGGGGAAACAGTCTGCCAGCTCCGCGGTCATCGTGACCCCAACGGCCTCAGCCGGCCCCAGCTCGGCCGCAATCTCCGACAAGACGCCGCACAGTCCTTTCGGGTTCTCCCAGATCGAGTACGGCCGGCTCGCCACCACCAGCGATTCGCCCGCCGCGAGAGCTGCCTTCACGTTCGCGCCCCCGATATCCCACCCGAGCACTCGCCCGTTACTCATCTTCGAACGACTCCACATCACCTGAGGCGCTGAACCGGACGCTCCGCTCGATCCGCAGCTCAGTGGGCAGACGGCGCTCCTTGACCGCCGCAAGGATCGTCTCCGCCAGGTTGAGGTTGGTGGCGGCACGGAGCCCGACGTACGACGTCGTCAGCCGCGGGTTGACTTCAATCAGGAACGGTCCTCTCGGGGAGAGGATCAGGTCGACGCCCACGTACCCTTTGAGACCTGGGATCAGCTCGCAGGCGCTGCAGGCTACGGCCACAGCTTGGTCGGCCAAAGGGTGTCGCAACGGAAGATGACCGCCCTCGTAAGCGAACGAGCGCTCTACGCGCACCTTCTGCCGATTGAGGCTCAGCGGGCGCGCGCAGCCGTTGGCGCAGAGGATCGACGCGCTGGCGGCGGTGCCCTCGACGTATTCCTGCAGGATAACCGCCTCCCCCGTCCGTCCGGCGCGCTCGACGATCTCGTTGAGCTCTGGCGCGCCGCTTACAAGTCCGACGCCCTCGCAACCCGCACCCTGAGCGGGCTTGGCGACGAGTGGGAAGCCGACCTCGCGGAGAGCGATCTCAGCGTCACTAGACGGCCAGGTCCGGGGAACCGGCAACCCCGCTTCCGCCAGCCGCTGGCACAGAGCTAGCTTGTTGCTGGCGAGGCGAACCGCTTCGGCACCCGCGCCGATGTGCGTCGCACCCATGCGTTCGGCGAGATCTATTAGAGTGGCGAGGCAATCCGCCGTCTCCGGCGCGATGATCCATACCTCCCCCGCGATTGCAGCAAGTCGCCGGAACGTCGCCAGGTACGAGCCCGGGCGGATCGGAACGGCCTCGATCCCTGCCGGCAGTTCGGGAGATAGTCGCTGGTCGATCGTTGTAACGATCCGCCGGCGGTCCGTCAGGGCTAAATCGGCGAGGAGGGCTCGGAGCATAGCTAGCCCCTCTGACAGCAGCGGCGCCGACAGGGGTGCGCCGGAGAATCCGCCTCCAGCCACAAACTCGTGCACAAACGTGGTGCGCATCCGCTGATGCAGGTGATACCGGTCCTCGACGTACTGGCCCGTCAGGCCGTCCACGCGACGGGAGGAGACCGTCGCCGCTACCGCCCGGTGACGAGCGTCCTGGGCCGCGGCGCCGACCCGCTCGCGCTGGCCTGTGCTTTCCGAGACCGCCTAGGCCTGCGGGCTTGTTATCTGGCTGACCTCGCAGCGATCCAAGGGGGTCGCCCCGATAGCGATCTCATCGGCAAGCTGGCCGCTGAGGGTCTGGAGATGTGGGTCGACGCCGCGATCGGCGACGCGGCCACCGCCCGGCGCGTCCTCGCCGCGGGCGCGGCCCGCGCCGTCATCGGCCTCGAGACGCTCCCCAACCTGGCCGCCGCTTTCTCCTTGCCGACCGCTCTGCCCTCCGACCGACTCGTCTTCAGCCTCGATCTCCGGGATGGTGTACCGCTGGGGCGTCAGGCCACGCTTTCAGGCAAAGGCCCCCTCGAGCTCGCCGGGGAGGCATTGGAGTCGGGATACCGGACGCTGATCGTTCTCGA
>JABAOH010005317.1_pt2 | contig 17041 bp, 12 predicted proteins | sample 7062181 | NCBI WGS metagenome assembly JABAOH01 (sample SAMN14538630, study PRJNA623070) | marine sediment metagenome | biome: marine biome [ENVO:00000428]; feature: marine pelagic biome [ENVO:01000023]; material: deep marine sediment [ENVO:00002113]; isolation source: pool of 5 deep marine... | reverse complement strand
GATGAGTTGACAAATCCTAAATGCTAAATCCGGAATACGAAACAAATCAAAAATCCAAAATACAAATGTCCCAAACAGATGAAGGTGACCCGGCCATGGAGCAACAACCTTTTCCTAAAACGCCCTTTGTTTTGCATTTTGAACATTTGAAATTGTTTAGGATTTAGAATTTCGTACTTAGGATTTCCCAGAGAAACTCCCTTTTTATTGCTCATAGCAGTGTCAAGTGATCTCTAACTGAGTACACTCTGTTTTCCTCTGAACTATGAACTCTGAACTGGTTTTCCTCTGGACTCTGAACTCTGGACTCTGAACTCTGGACACTGGACTTCTTTTATTTCAGTTTGACGACGGTTGTCCCATCCCCGCCATGTTCTTTTGGGGCAGGGTAAAATTCATCCACGTAGGGAGAGCCGCGAAGGTAGTCCCGGATCGATTTTTTCAGGATACCCGTCCCGTGGCCGTGTATGACGAAGACAGAAGGGATATCCGCCAGCGATGCCCGGTCGAGGAAAAGGTCCACCTCCCTGACGGCTTCCTCCTGGTCGAGCCCCCGCACATCGATGGTATTGTCATCCCGCCGTACGAGCGGTTGCTCCCCCGTTTTTCCCGAATGGGGGAGGGTGCCCGCCTCTTTTCCTTCCCCTCTTTGTCCCGTGCCGTATATTCTGATATCGGTGACAGGAACCGTTGACTTGACGGGGCCGAGAGAGACGGTCACCTTTTCCCTTCCCTCTCCCGCAATATCCACGTAGGCATCCTTGCCGAGTGAGATGACGAAGACTCTCTGCCCTGGCTCAAGGTCACCTGCTTTTTTTACCGGTTTGGTTTTGCTTATCACTTTCCTGACTTCAGCGGGAATGCCCTCAGGGGTGGCTTCGCTTTTGATTCTCGCGATCACGTCTTTGGCTTTGCGCACCACCTCCACCTTTCTTTCCCTTCTCAGTTGTTCCATTATCCCTTCCACCTCCTCTTCCGCTTTCCTGAGGATTCTTCGAGCTTTGGAACGCGCTTCGTCCATTACCGTGGCTTCCGTCTCCTTCAGCTTTATCATTTCCTCCTTCCCCTTCTGTATCAAATCCTTCATACGTGAGCGGTCGCGGGAAAGCTTCTCCACCAGTGCTGCTTCCCGTTCTCTGAGATCTGTCAGATCTTTAATGAGGGCGTCCACCTTTTCTTCCTTTGTTCCAAGGTACTTTTTTGCCTCTTCTATTATGGGCTGCGGGAAGCCGATCTGCTGCGCAATCTGGATCCCCATGGACCTTCCGGGGACCCCTGTGGTCAGCTGAAAGGTGGGGGCGAGGTCTTTTTCGGAAAATCCCATCGATGCTACGACAAACCGGTCGTCTTCGAAGGGGAGATACTTTATTTCGTCGAAGTGGGTCGTTACGAAGACGATCGCCCCTTTGTCTATGAGCGCTTTCAGGTAAGCTTGGCCGAGTGCCGTCCCCTCCTTCGGGTCAGTGCCCGTAATGACTTCATCAAGGAGGATGATGGTGTTTTCATCGGCTTCAGCGTAGAAATTTTTCATGGTTAGAATATCGGCCGAAAAGGTGGAGAGGTCCTTCTCGACGCTCTGCATATCTCCCATAGCAATGAAGATTTTGGGAAAAACGGATAGCTTCGTATCGGCCCCGGCGGGGATGGAGAGTCCCGCCATGGCCATGAGCGTCAGGAGCCCGATTGTCTTGATGAGCACCGTTTTCCCTCCCGCGTTGGGGCCCGTCACGATCATGCACCGGCGTTTTCCACCCAGGGTCACTGAGTTGGGGACGGCCCGCTTCCCCCCGATCAAGAGGAGCGGGTTTCTTCCGGATATGATTTCTATGCTCCCGCCTTCTCTCACCTTTGGCTCGGCGGCATCCATCTCTTCGGCAATGAGCGCGCGCGCCTGGATGAAGTCTATGGTGGCGGCTCCCGTTATGGACTGGTCGACCTCCGCTTCCTTCTCCCCGATCCTCTTCGACATCTGGCTTATGATCCTCTGGATTTCAAGGTCCAGCTCAGACTCCGCTGACTTCAGCTCGTTGTTTGCATGAACGAGTTCCTCGGGCTCGAAGAAGATGGTCTGGCCAGACTGCGATGTCTCATGGAGGATTCCTCTGATGACACCTCTGGCGGAGGGCTTGAAGGGGAGGGAGTGCCTTCCGCCTCGGATGGTGACAAACCGGTCCTGGAGATGCTTCTGATAACTGGGGTTGGACAGAATGGCGTTTGCCGTATCCACCACACGCCTCCTTGCGGACTCGACCCTCTTTCTGAGAACGGGGAGCTGGGGGCTCGCAGAATCCTTGATCTCACCCTCATAGTCGATCTTTTCCTCGAGCCATGCTTTCAGGTCCGACAGGTCGCAAAGGGCCTTTGCGGCCAGAGATATTTGGGGGTATTTTCCCTTTCTCTCCCGGAAATATTTTCTCAAGCCCTCGGTTGTCCTGATGGCCTTCAAAATCGTAAGAATCGTGGCCACCGGGAGGGAACTCCCTGCTTTCGCCTCCTCCAGCTCTTCTTCGATTACCGGAAGATCCCTGATTTCAGGAGGCTTTTCCGTTGCCAGGAGAGTCCGCATCTGCCGGTTTTCTTCGAGGCGGTGGTTGATCGTCTTCGGGTCCCGATGAAAGGACATGCGGGCAACGCCCCGGACTCCCGCCTCGGTGGCGCACAGAGATATGAGCCTGTCCAGGATCTTTCCCCACTCCAGTATGTCGAGCGTCTCACTTCTGATCATAGAGGTAATTCCCCGCAAAGGTTTTTTACGTTGAGCGTTTCCAGATGGTATTGCGGAATTCGGAATGCGGATTTCGGAATCCGAAATATCATGAAGCAAGCCCATAGTCCATAATACATAGTAAACAATCCAATAGCACCCATCAGCCTCTCAACCTCAGAACTTCTCAACTTCTAATCTGCTTTCTGTCGTTCTGATGTTCTGTTGTTCTGATCTCTTCTCTCGGTTTTTCCGTTTTTCTGAACTTCTCAAGCTCTTAACTTCCCAACTTCTGATTTTTCGGAACTTCGGAGTTTCGGATCTTCGGTTGTTCGAGCAATCACCTGATTCCACCCTCTTCTTTCTGCTTTCTGTTGTTCTGATCTCCTTTGCTTTAACTCGGGACTTGGGACACGGGACTCTGGACTGTATTATTAGCCGACCTCATTGTACTCCCTCACCCTGAACGTGACACCCAGGTCATCCTCTGCCAGCTTACGGCACCGGTTGATGTCGAGCCCCGGGATATGGACGACGGTGGCCACTACTTCAGGTATGACCCCCTTCGCTTCTGCAATGAATTGGAGGAGGTGTTTAAAAGATTTCTCCCCGTAAGGGTTCGGGCAAAGGGAGACGTAGGTTTCGGCATCCGGGGCGTTCAGGCTCACCGACAGGGAATCGAACAGACCGGCGAGGTCAGGGATGACGTTTTTGCCGTGAATGAGGTTAGCCAGGCCGTCCGTGTTGAGCCGTATTTTTTTTGCACCCATGTCTTTCAGCTTCCGGGCCACACCGATCATGTCGTCGAGCCTGAGGGTCGGCTCCCCGAAGCCGCAGAAGACGATCTCGTCGTACTTTGCGGCGTCATCGACGCTCGCTATGATTTCTCCAACTGACGGCTCTCCGGGAAGTTTGAGGTAGTGGCCCTTCACGAAGAAATCCTTCCGCTTGCGGCAGAAAACGCAGCTGTTTGTGCATCTGTTGGTTATGTTCAGGTACAGCGAGTTCCTGATCCTGTAGGCGATTTGAAAGGCGAACTGGGAGGTGATCCGAAAAATCCTCAGGGCGTTGTTGGTGGTGATCCTGCCCACATCTTCGAGGGTCAGGCCTTTTATTTCGGCGATTTTTTCCGCTGTGTGGATTATATATGCCGGCTCGTTGGGCTTTCCCCTGTGGGGGTGGGGGGTGAGAAATGGGGCATCTGTTTCTATCAACAGCGCGTCAGTCGGAACTTTTTTAGTGACTTCAATAATTTTTNNCTTCAATAATTTTTTTCGCATTCGGATAGGTGACAACTCCGGGAATCGAAATGAAAAATCCCCGCTCTATACACTTCCGGGCGAATTCGGGTGTGCCGCTGAAGCAGTGGAAAATCCCCCCCGATTCGGGAGGGCCCTCCTCGTCGATGATTTGCAGAACCTCGCTGTGCGCTTCCCTGTCGTGTATGATCACCGGTTTGTTCAGCTGCCGCGCCACCTGCAGATGTTTTCTGAAAGAGAGGCGCTGGGCATCCCTGTCGGCATAGTCGCGGTAAAAGTCGAGGCCCGTTTCTCCGATGGCCACGACACGGGGATTTTCCGCAAAGGCCTTGATTTTCTTCAGGGAATCGTCGTCCGTCTCCTCTGCGTTGTGGGGGTGAATGCCCACAGCGACGAAGACGGAATCGATGGTTTCCGCGAGGGCCAAATTTTTCTCGCAGCTATCGATATCGATGCCGATGGACACCATCCCCATAACCCCGGAAGCTTTGGCCCGTTCTACCACCTGCTCGGGATGGCGCGAAAGCGGTTCCATATCGAGGTGTGTGTGGGAATCGAAGAGGAAGCCCGGCATATCTACTCTATCCTCGGAAATACGATCGCTTTGTCAGGTAAAACGGTTCCTTCCGGCAGAAGGCCAAATTCCGTCGATCGCGGGATCCTGCAGCTTTCGATTGACCCCTCCTGGCGGAGAATCTGCAAGATTTTTTCGGCCGTCTCCGGCATGAATGGCGATACGAGGATGGTGGCGATCCGGAGTGACTCGAGCACCGTGTAGAGAACCGTGCCAAGCCTGTCCCTTTTCTCCGGCTCTTTCGCAAGGGACCAAGGGGCTGTATCGTCGATGTATTTGTTTGCGGCCCCCACGATACTCCAGACCGATACCAGGGCCTTGTGAAACTCCAATCTCTCCATCTGCTCTTCGACGGCAGCGACGGCATCCTCAATCGTTTCGAGGAGTCTCCGGTCCCGATCATCGGGTTTCTCCCGGCGCGGGATACGGCCTTCCAGGTACCGGGTCAACATGTTGAGAGTCCGGTTGAGGAGGTTCCCAAAATCGTTTGCCAGGTCGGAATTGATCCGGTGAACCACGGCGCTGTGGGAGAAATCGCCATCGAGGCCGAAAGGCACTTCCCGGAGGAGAAAATACCTGATCTGATCCACCCCGTACTTTTCCGTTACTTCATAGGGGTCAACGACGTTACCAAGGGATTTTGACATCTTCTGGCCTTCGACGGTCCACCAGCCGTGGGCGAAAACTTTCCGCGGGGGCTCGATTCCCGCCGACATGAGGAATGCAGGCCAATATACGGCGTGGAACCGCAGTATATCCTTCCCGATGAGGTGGACGTCTGCGGGCCAGTATCGGGAAAAGGTTTCGTTGTCGTCGGGATAGCCCACGCCGGTGAGGTAGTTCGTCAGGGCATCGAACCAGACGTAGATCACGTGCCCGGGACCGTCGGGTACGGGGATCCCCCATGACAGGGAGGTGCGGGAAAGGGAGAGATCGTTCAGCCCCTCTGCGACGAATGATATGACCTCGTTCCGGCGGCTATCGGGCTGTATGAATGTGCGGTTTTCCTCGTAAAAGTCCAGGAGGGGACGCTGATACTTCGAGAGGCGGAAAAAATAGGATGGCTCCTTTCTCTTTTCCACGTCCCGGCCGCATTCGGGGCACTTTCCCCCGACGAGCTGAAGGTCCGTCCAGTATGATTCGTCGGGCGTACAGTACCAGCCTTCATATTCACCCAGGTAGATGTCTCCACCCTCGAGCGATTTTCTGAAGAGGTGATGCACCGAGGCGTAGTGCCTCGCCTCCGACGTCCGGATGAAATCGTTGTTGGTGATTTTGAGTGCTGGTGTCAACCCCTGAAAGCGGGTGACCACGCGGTCGGCCAGTTCCTTCGGCGATAATCCCTGCTGGGTGGCGCTCCGGTGCACTTTCTCTCCGTGTTCGTCCGTTCCCGTGAGAAAAAAGACATCGTGGCCGGTGAGACGGCGGTATCTGGCAAGCACGTCGGCGGCTATGGTCGTATAGGCATGTCCGATATGGGGTATGTCGTTGACATAGTAAATGGGGGTGGTGATGTAGAACTGCTTGCCCATCTTCCCTCCGCGTCCTCTTCTTCGCACTCAATCCCGGTCGTCTTCGTAGTTCAGGGAAAGAGATTCTCCCTCATCCTCGGGCAAGATGTCACGGTCTGAGGCGTGCACGGCATTTTTGATCATCGCGTATATCTCGTGTTCGTACATGAGACAGCAAAGCAGCCTGCCGCAGAGTCCGGAGAGTTTTGCAGGGTTCATGGCCAGGTTCTGGTCCTTTGCCAGCTTGACCGTTATGGGCTCGAAGTCTTTCAGATGGGAGGCGCAGCACAGCTCCTTGCCGCAGGACCCTACTCCCCCCATCATCCTGGCCTCGTCCCGCACACCGATCTGCCGCATCTCTATTCTCGTCTTCAGTTTCTGGGCGAGATCCTTGACGAGTTCCCTGAAGTCGATCCTGCCGTCCGCTGTGAAGTAGAAAACTGCCTTTGAGCCGTCGAGGAGATACTCCGTCCTGACGAGCTTCATGGGCAGCTCCCTGGCTTCGACCCTCTCCTGGCAGAACGTGTGGGCGAACTTCTCTCTTTCCAGATTATTATTGTGTGCGGCGAGGTCGGCGTCGGTGCCCTTTCTGATGATCTTTTTCAGCGGGCCGTTGTTTTTATATCCCGTGACGCTTTGTATGATTTTCACAACTTTGCCGATCTGGATACCTCTTTCCGATTCCACCACCACGTGGTCCCCCGGCTCAATCTCGTGGCCCGCAGGGTCGAACTGATAGCACTTTGCAACGTTATAAAATTTGACCGTTAACATGTTCATGGCTCACACAGCCTCCATATCAGAGAGGGAAAGCAGTATCGACTCACAAATGAAAGCCCTGTTCGCCTGGCGGGGCACGAATTCGAGGGCAGTCAGGGTATTATAAAGGTCCACAAGCTTCTGTGGATGCGCGGTAAGCCTCTTTACTTTCCCGTCTTCCGCAATTTCTCTGTTCATTATACATCCTTTTTCATTTTTTGATAACAGGATCAGATCGAGGAGAAGCCGTTTCAGGATTATCAGCCCGTGGCGGAAGCCGTCTTCGCTCTTGAAGGTGGATGCGATATCGGTGATCTTCCGGTAGTCCCTTTCAAGGAGAGCCGAAGCTATTTCGTCGGGGCCGGGGATGTTGCCCGATACAATTTCCCCGAAAAGATGGAGGTTTCCTTCAGAGATCCGCAGCGCTTTCCGCCCGGAAGGGGCCGAGTCGTCATCCTCCCTGTATCCTGCAAACCGGGCCATTTCGTCCTCCCCTGGCAGGGGGATAAGGAGAATGAAGCACCGCGATCTGATCGTGGGTGGTAATCTTCCCGCCTGCCTCGACGTGATGATGAAGTGAACCCCCGCGGGGGGCTCTTCGAGAATTTTGAGGAGGGAATTGGCGGCGCTCTTGTTCATTCTGTCTCCGCCGCGAATGAGAATGACCCGACGTTTTCCGAAAAAGGTTTTCTTCGCCAGCTCGGGGCGAAGGTTTCGTATCGCCGATACCTTTATCTCCCCCTTTTCCGGGATGACGGAGAAAAAAGAGGGGTTGTTTCCCCCCTCGAAAAGGTCACAGGACCTGCATGAATGACAGGGAGGACCGTTTCCTTCGCAAAGGAGAGCCATGGCGAAGCGCTCTCCGAGCTTTCCTTTCCCGCATCCTGGGGGCCCCTGAATGAGAATCGCCTGAGGAAGGGTTCCTCTTTCGATGAGTTCTACGAGTTTACGGAAGGTCTCCTTCTGCAGTATTTCTTCCGATTTTGTTCTCTTCAACGTCGAACCTTTTGGTAACTTCAGCTATTATTCTTCTGAAAATTTCATCTTCCTCGAGAGCCCCGTCGATGACGAAGAACCTTTGTGGCTCCGACTCGGCTATCTGGAGGTAGCCCCTCCTCACCCTTTCGTGGAATTCTATACCTTCCGACTCGAGCCTATCAAGGTTTCTTTTTCGATCGTTTCTGATGCGCGAAAGGCCGATTTTGGCGGACAAATCGAGCAGTATGGTGAGGTCGGGGTTGAGACCGTCCGTTGCGTAACGGTTCAATTTCTGAAGGAAATCTATGTCCAGGCCCCTCCCGTAGCCCTGGTATGCCACCGTTGCATCAAAGAAACGGTCGCAGAGAACGGTTATACCCTGGTAGAGGGCGGGTTTGACGACGGCGTGCACGTGCTGTGCCCTGCTGGCGAGGTAGAGAAGCAACTCCGCTTTGTCGCTCACCTTTTCGCTGTGGGAAGCAAGGAGGACGTCGCGTATCCGGTCGGCCACCGGCGTTCCCCCCGGTTCTCTCGTCGATATCACCGTTGCATCAACGCTCTGAAGAAAATCACGGAGTCTTTTGATCTGGGTCGTTTTGCCGGACCCTTCGATGCCCTCGAAGGTGATGAACAGCCCTCTTTTCAATCCCATCTTCCGAGTCCTTTTGCGTGGTGAAAAATCAGCATTCCGTGTAACCGCAGGAGCGGCACTTGAGGCAGCCTTCCTGCATTTCCACCTGTGATCCGCAGTCGGGACATGCACCTCTGATCAGTGCGAATTCGAAGGCCGAAAGCTGCTCTTGTTTGCCTGCTCCTTCCCCGGGGACGCCGTCATGGATTTTCTCGTCACGAATGGGCAGGATCTCTGTGTGGGTGTTGAGATACCATTCAAGCGCTTTGCCCACGGCATCTGCACAGGAGAGAATCCGGTCTCCGTTTGCCCACGAATTCATCTGGCAGCTGATACCCTTGAGTTGCTTGATTATCGTTCTCGTGTCCACTCCGGAGCGAAGGGCGAGGGAGACCAGCCTTCCTATCGCTTCCGACTGGCTCGATGCGCAACCTCCCGCCTTTCCCATCTGGTTGAAGATCTCAAAGATGCCTTTTTCATCCATGTTCATGGTGACGTACAGTTTTCCGCACCCCGTCTTCATCTCTTTCGTAATGCCGACGAGGGAGTCGGGTCTCGGTCTCGGTCCCACCATATGGGAAGCGTCCTTCACCGCTTCGCCCTGGCGGTCCTGCTCCATCAGTTTCCTCCCCACGTTGAGCACCTGCTCCTCGCGGGATCCGTCCCTGTAGACCGTCACCCCTTTGCACCCGAGTTCGTAGGCGAGGTTGAAGGCATCGGCCACGTCCTCTTTCGTGGCCTGATTTGGGAAGTTGACCGTCTTGGACACGGCATTGTCGACATGCTCCTGGAATGCCGCTTGCATCTGAAGGTGCCAGGTGGGGGAAACGTCGAAGGCCGTCACGAAGATTTGTTTTGTCTCTTCGGGAAACTCGGGGAAATCCTTGATAGAGCCTTTTTCAGAGACCTTCTCCATCAATTTCTCCGAGTAGAGCCCGATCGTGCGGGCCTCCTCTTCAAATAAGGGGTTGGCCTCGAGGAGCTTGTCGTTGTCCATGACGTTTCGCACGAAGACGAGTGCGAAGAGGGGCTCTATGCCGCTCGAGCAGGAGGAGATGATGCTAATCGTTCCCGTTGGCGCTATGGTCGTGGTGGTGGCGTTGCGAAGGGGCAGCTTTCCGTTTCCTGCATAGATGCTGCTTGAGAAGTTGGGAAAAGCCCCCCGTTCCTTCGCCAGCTCCCTCGATGCATTTTGGGATTCCTCCTTAATGGACCGCATTACTTTCCTCGCCACATCGAGGGCGTCATCTGAATTGTAGGGGATTCTCAGGCGCAGGAGCATATCGGCGAATCCCATCACGCCGAGCCCGATTTTTCTGTTTCCCATCGTCATGTCCCGTATTTGGGGGAGGGGGTAGTCGTTCATTTCGATCACATTGTCTAAAAAACGTACGGCGTTGAAAACACTGTCGCGCAGTTTCTCATAGTCTACCGCGTAATCCCCCTTATCCTCCTTCAGCATTCTGGCCAGGTTGATGGAGCCGAGGTTGCAGGACTCGAAGGGGAGCAGGGGCTGTTCCCCGCAGGGATTTGTGCTCTCTATCTCGCCGGCTGAGGGAGTGGGGTTGTCCCGGTTAATTCTGTCGAGAAAAATGATCCCGGGCTCCCCGTTTTTCCAGGCAGCGGAAACGATTTTGTCGAACACTTCACGGGCATTCAGGTAGCCCGTGATCTGGTTCGAGCTGGGATTCACCAGCGGGTAATCTCTCTCTTCCTGAGCCGCCCTTATGAACTCCTCCGTGAGAGCGACGGAGATGTTGAAATTGTTCAAGCGCTTGTTATCCTGCTTGCAGGTGATAAATTCAACGATGTCGGGGTGGTCCACCCGGAGAATGCCCATATTGGCTCCCCGCCTCGTTCCTCCCTGTTTGATCGTTTCCGTTGCTGCGTCGAAAACGGTCATGAACGATATGGGACCTGATGAGATGCCCTTCGTCGATCTAACCACGTCGTTTTTCGGTCTGAGACGGGAGAAGGAAAAACCCGTTCCCCCGCCGCTTTTGTGGATGAGGGCCGTGTATTTCACGGCGTCGAATATCGATTCCATCGAGTCATCCACCGGGATGACGAAACAGGCCGAGAGCTGCTGCAGCTCCCCTCCGGCGTTCATGAGGGTTGGGGAATTGGGCATGAACTCCAGGGAGTTGATCATTGAGTAGAATGTTTCTGCCCAGGTGAGAATATCCTGGTAGCTCTTTCCGAAGTGGATTCCTTCTGCGAGGGCGATGTTATAGGCGACGCGGGCGATCATGTCCTCAGGGGTTTCAACGATGTTCCCCTCCTCATCTTTTTTCAGGTAGCGGCGCTTCAGAACGCGAAGCGAGTTTTCGTTGACGGGCATCGGTCCAAATTTTTCCACCATCAGCCTTTTCCACTCTTCCGGCGGATTGTGCGGTATCGCCTCGATCATCCGTTTCTCTCCCGTCTCGCGACTCCCCGTGTCCAACCGTTTATTCTGAAAGGATTCTTCCGAAACTGACATGACCCCACTCCTTTATTATTATTCTAACACATGGCCAATAATGGATTATATTGTGGTTCTCAACTGAATGTATACAAGATATGGTGTTGTTCGGGTGCTGTCAAGGAGAATTTAACGAATATTTTTTTTCGCGCTATCGTGCGAAAAGGCAAGGGAAATTTTAAAGGTCAGAACGTCGTTTCAGGGAATGCCGCCTCAGTCTCTCCACGAGATCCCGGCAAAGATCGAAAGGCGGGGGGTGATTCTTGAAGAGATACCGCTCCAGGTCCGAATCCTCAGTTTGGAGAATTTTTACGAATTCCTTCCTTTTTTCTTCGTCCATGCGCTCCCATTCTTTCTCGAAGTAGTCCGTGAGCAGTGTTTCCAGTTCCAGGGTCGACCGTCTCGCGCTGAGGAACCGTGCTTCCCGTCCCATGGCATCTTCTGTAGAAATTTTCGGCATGTCAAAATTTTAGCAGGTTTGCCCCAAAAGTGCTTGATTTTCCTATCCGCATGGTATAAATGTTATAATATGTTATAGTGTATACAGTCGACAGTATTAAACGTAACGATTGTCCCTATGGGTATTATTGATGGGCGCCGTGAAAGCAGAAGCTGTTTGAAAGGGTTTGAAAGGAGGAAGGAAATGAAAAACTGGGCCGCCGTGTGCAGGCGGGCTTCAGTTGCTGTTTTTCTGTCTCTGATGGCGCTTATGGCCGCTGCTTACCCGGCCGGCGCTTCGCAGCCGGCAACGGATGAGTGCCTCGATTGCCACGGGAGCGATGACATCCTGGGCTGGTCGGAAGAGGAGGTGCTGGAGAATACCCTGCCCGCAGAGAAGCTTCCCAAGCTTCAGTTCGTCAAGATTCCCGATATTTCCTCTTTCGTAGACGAAGATCTCTACGCCGCGTCGGTCCACGGGGACCTCTCCTGCATCGAGTGCCACGTCGATGCCGATGCGGTGCCGCACAACCGGTACCTGAAGGCCGTTTTTTGCGGAGAGTGTCACGAGGAGGCCGAAGGCGAGTATGGGCAATCGAGGCATGGCCTCTCCCGGGAGAGAGATAAGGTAGCTTTCGCCCCCGGTTGCTCCGATTGCCACGGCGCTCACTACGTCAGTGAGATATCCTCCCCGGAGTCACCCGTGTATTTCAACAACCTCGCCACGACCTGCGGGAGGTGTCACGGTAACAGGGAGTTCGTGAAAGCCGCCGGGATCAGCATGAAAGAGGCATCTGCGCTCTACGAGCAGTCGATACACGGGAGGGCTATCAGCCAGAAGGGGCTGAGTAAAGCGGCAAATTGCGTCGACTGTCACGGATCGCACGATCTGCTGCGTTCGGGGGACCCGGGCTCGTCGGTGTTTAGGAGAAACATCCCCGAAACCTGCGGAAAGTGCCATTACGGCATATACTCTGTGTACGTCGATTCGGTGCACGGGACGGCGGCCAAGAAGGGGCTGCCCGATGCGCCCGTGTGCACCGATTGTCACGGCGAGCACGAGATCGAGCCCGCCCTCGAGGCAACATCGTACGTTTCTCCCCTCGCTATTTCAACGACAACCTGTCCCAGTTGCCACGACGCGCAGCGTATCGTGCGGAAGTTCGGAATCGATACCGATAGAATGCGCTCCTACGAGGATACCTACCACGGCCTTGCCCTTAAAATGGGCGATCACACCGTGGCGAACTGTGCTTCCTGTCACGGCGCACACGAAATATATCCTTCTTCAGACAGGCGATCCACCGTGTTCGCAGGGAATTTGAAGATAACCTGCGGGAAATGCCATCCAAAGGCGACGGAGAAGTTCGCAGTCGGAACCATCCATGGCGGCGGAACGGGAACGGGCGAGCTGGTGAAAAAGATCGTGAAATACTTCTACATATGGCTCATCGTTTTGACCATCGGGTTCATGATCACACACAACACCTTTGATTACGTGAAAAAGCTCCGTGTACACCTGAGGAAACACAAAAAAGAACCGCGGTTCGAGAGGATGAACAGGATCGAGAGATTCGAGCACTTCCTGATGATCATCTCCTTCTTCGGGCTCGTTGTCACCGGTTTCGCACTCAAGTTTTCCTGGTCGATTCCCTTTTTGAAGGTGGGCGTGAACGAGTTTCTCCGGAGTTTCCTCCACCGGGTGTTCGCCATCGCCATGGTGGGAGTTTGCCTTCACCACCTGGGATACCTTCTCTTCGATGCCAGAGGGAGGAAACTTTTCGTCGACATGCTCCCCCGGTACAAAGATGTGAAAGATATGCTGCAGGCCATCAAGTTCTACGTCGGCCTTGCTAAGGAGCGGCCGGCCTTTGACCGCTTCAGCTACATCGAGAAGCTCGAGTATTTCGCGCTCATCTGGGGATCGATCGTTATGATCCTCACGGGGTTCATCCTCTGGTTCGAAGAGGAGTCAATGATGCTCATTCCCATGTGGGGGATCGATGTGACGACGATCATCCACTATTACGAGGCGATACTGGCTACCCTGGCCATAATCGTGTGGCACCTCTATTTCGTCATCATCAATCCCGACGTGGCTCCCATGTCCTTCACCTGGATCGACGGGACGATATCCCGACATCACATGGAACTTGAGCATCCCCTCGAACTGCAAAAGATCGATGGAGGGGGGGAAGGCAAGAAAAAAGAAGATAAACCAGGCGGAGAACTGGACTTAAAAACCTCTAGAACGTAGGGAAAGGGGTAGAAAAGATGGACGGGTTGAGAAAAGTGCTGTTCATAGGTATCCTGGTTTCTGTCCTGGGTGTGCCCCATGCACTAGCAGAAGGGGAAGGCCGGACGGAGGCTTCCCGGTGCCTTGCCTGTCACGCAAAGGTCGGTTTCGAGACGGAGCGCGCAGGAACGGTGATTTCTCTCTACGTGGATCCCGCTACGATAGAGAGTTCGGTGCACAGCGGGGCCCGCTGCACGTCCTGTCACACTGATGCTGCAGATCTCCCCCATAAAAAGGAGATTGCCAGGGTGAAATGCGGCAATTGCCACGAGAACGAGGAGCTCTCGTACGCGGACAGCATCCACGGGATGGACTTCATACGGGGGGAAAAAGACGTTCCCGGCTGCACGGTGTGCCACGGAGAACACGACATCCTTCCCGTTGCCAACCCCAAGTCCAGGGCATTTTCCCTCAATATCGTTGACGTGTGCCTGAACTGCCACGAAGACGAGAAGATAGACTCGGCACACGCCCTGCCCGGGACGTCATACATAAAGGCTTACCGGCAGTCGGTCCACGGAAGAGCTATCAAGAGGGCCGGGCTGAACGTGGCCGCTGTCTGCCCCGACTGTCACGGGAACCACAAGATCCTGCCCGCTGACAACCCCGAGTCCGACGTGAACAAGTTACAGATACCCGCAGATTGCGGCAAATGCCATCCGGGAATACAGCAAAGCTACGACGAGTCGATCCACGGGAAGGGCCTTCGGGCAGGAATTATGGACTCTCCCGTTTGTACCGATTGCCACGGTGAGCACACCATAGCGAAAATTACCGATCCCGCGGCGAAAGTGTATGCGAAAAACATACCAAAAACCTGTGGTGCCTGCCACGAGAGCGAAGCTATTTCAACGCGGTACGCATTGCCCAAAAAGAGGTTTTCTACCTTCATGGATTCCTTCCACGGGATAGCCCTCGAGTACGGGATGACGAAGACAGCGAATTGCGCATCCTGCCACGGGTATCACCTGATTCTCCCCTCTTCAGACCCCGCATCTCAGGTCAATCCCGAGAACATCCCGAAAACCTGCGGTCAGTGTCATCCCAATGTGTCGGCAAATTTTGCAAGGGGGAAAATTCACGTCGAGGTATCCAGGGAAGGGCACAAAGGCGTGTGGATCGTCAGGATTTTTTACACGCTCTTCATAGGGGCCCTTTTGCTGCTCTTCGTACTCCACATCAGTTTTGATTTCATCGAGAGGAAACGGCACAAAAAGCGGAAAAACGGTGGCGGCAGGGAGGAAGGAAAGTGAAAGTGTTTGACTTTGAAGAAGATAGAGAAAAGGATACGTATATAGAGATAATGCCGCTCTTTTTCAGACTGCAGCACCTCATACTGATGATTACCGTCATCGTGCTGGCTCTCAGCGGCTTTACGATCCTCTTTCACCGCACCGGCGCAAGTGAGATACTCGTGGCGATGGAGGGAGGCTTTGAAATGCGGGGGCTGCTTCACAGGAGCTCAGCGATCGTGCTGGTGGCTCTCATATTCTATCATCTCTTCTATGTGCTCTTTACCCGGGAGGGGAGGGAAGAGTTCGAGAAATTGAAATTGAAAAAGAAGGATTTTACCGACTTTTACGATGTAATACGGTTCGCCCTCAGGCTCGGAGACGACTATCCCGATCTTGACCGCTACAGTTACAAGGAGAAGTTCCAGTACTGGGGGGTAAACGCGGGGCTCATGGTTATGGTTCTGAGCGGTTTGATTCTGTGGTTTGAGTCGGTTAGCATGCAGGTATTTCCCAAGTGGTTTCTCGATATCATCCTGATCATACACGGGTACGAGGGAATGATCGTGTTTATCATCTTACTTCTCTGGCATCTCTACAACGTACACTTTTCTCCCGGGAACTTTCCCATGAACAGGGTCTGGATAACGGGGAAGATCGACCGGGAGATACTCCTCAAGGACCGGCCGGGGTTCGCTGACAAAAAGTGAATGGGAGGAGAGGCAATGAGTCGTNNAGTCGTGCAGGAAAAGGATTTCTGGTCGTTTTCGGGATTTTTTTTATCGCCCTGTGTTACCGGGAGACGGCGGTGGCAAAGATCTCCCTCGAGAAATGTACCATCTGCCACGGGAAATCTGAGTTCAGAAAGGTCCTGGTTGACGGAAAGGTGAGGAATCTGTATGTGACGCAGCATGCCCTCAGAGGGTCGGTCCACGAGAAAAAGACCTGCGCAGACTGCCACATCGATGTTCGGGAAATCCCCCACCGGGTGAGACCGAAGAAAGTGACCTGTACACATTGCCATTACAGGGGAAATCCCGAAGGGGCTCCCCAGTCCGATGCGTATCTGGAATATTTCAAAAGCATCCACGGTCAGAAGCTCGCCCAGGGAAACGAGAAGGCGCCTCTCTGCCAGGATTGCCACGGGACGCACGATATTCAGCACACGAAGGTCCCCGGGTCGCACGTTGCGAAAGAGAACGTCGCCGAGACCTGCGGAAAGTGTCACATTAAGATCTACGCGGAGTTCGCCATGAGCATTCATGGCGTAAAGGTGGCGGAAGGGATCAAGGATGCACCGTCCTGCCCCGATTGCCACGGTGAGCACAACATCTATCAGCACGAGGACCCCAAGTCAACGGTGTACGCAACGCATGTTCCCGTGCAGTGCTCGAAGTGTCACGCATCCGTTGCGGTCATGAGCAAATACGGGATAGATGCGGAACCGGTGACTACGTACAAAGAGAGCTTTCACGGTGTGGCGAGCAAATTTGGCGCGAAGACGGTGGCGAACTGCGCATCCTGCCACGGGACGCACGACATCCGTCCCCCCGAGGACCCTCTCTCGACGGTAAACCCACGGAATGTTCCGAAAACCTGCGGGAAGTGTCATCCCGGGGCGAATGCGAATTTTGCCGCCGGAAAAATGCACATCGATGCCTCCAAGAGGGAGGCGGGGATCGTTTACTACGTGGCAGCATTCTTCAAGTACCTGACGATTATGACCATGCTTGCCCTCATCGTGCACATATTCCTCGACCTCTATGGAAGGACGAGGAAACTGAAGGAGGGCAAATAATATTTTGTTTTAAGGGGTGAACCCGATGGATTTAAAAGAAAAGGATTACGATAACGGGATCGATGAGGCCCTCGATCGGGAACTTCAGGAGCTCCCCGATGATTTGAGTGATGAAGAGAGGCGCCAGCTCGAGGAAACCGTTCGGGAGAGGGTTCAAAGGGAGGTCAAAAGAGAGGCTGAGCGGCTTCGGGAGGCGAAAGAGAGGGAGCTGAAGAAAAAGGAAAGGGATGAAAAGAAGAAGCTGGAAAAGATAGACCAGGAAGAGTATTTCGTCAGGTTTAATAAAAATTTCCGCTTTCAGCACATAATCATGTTTACATCCTGCTTTTTACTGATGTTCACGGGGCTTCCGCTGAAGTTCCCCGATTTTTTCGTATCCCAGATTCTCATGAAACTT
>JABAOH010065026.1_pt1 | contig 17057 bp, 22 predicted proteins | sample 7062181 | NCBI WGS metagenome assembly JABAOH01 (sample SAMN14538630, study PRJNA623070) | marine sediment metagenome | biome: marine biome [ENVO:00000428]; feature: marine pelagic biome [ENVO:01000023]; material: deep marine sediment [ENVO:00002113]; isolation source: pool of 5 deep marine... | reverse complement strand
GCAGGGGCACCTTTTTTCTCAGTAACTCCCCCAGACGCCTGAGGTGCTCTTTTTCCTCTTTGACGAGGGCATAGAAGACGGTTTTCGCCTCCTCATTCTGGCTTCTTTGCGCCATGCGCAGATAGAGATCCAGAGCGTCGGTCTCGAGTGACATCGCCAGCTCGAGGGCGTCACGCGAACTCCTGATCCAATCTGGATGATCCGCCAGAACCTGATCAGGAGACTTCCCCCCTTCCATGGTTTCGGCAACGACGCCATTTTCGAATGCTTCTCTCGTCGTGCCGTCCCCTGTCAATGCAGTGTATTTCTCCCAGATGCTCTCTTTGTGACGGATTTCGGCCTTCGCCAACTTCTCAAAGAGGTCTCGGGTATCGCTGTCCTTCGATTTTTTCGCAAGGGTCACGTAAAACCGATGGGTCCCCTCTTCCAATCCGTATGCGAGAGAAAGCACCTCCTCTGGGGTTTCATTCCCCTCAATGAGAAATATGCCCTGGTCGATCTCTGCCCTGGAGACCAAACCATTCCACGCATCAATCCCTCCGCTCATGGAGGTGGCATCAATGCCGTGACTCGAAAGAAGATTTGCAGCCGACCGGCTGCGCCCTCCCGCCGTTCAATAGGCCAGAACTGGCTTTTGAGAATCAATTTCGGAGAGCCGATCCGGAAGCTCTGATAGGGGAATCAGGACAGCACCGGGAATATGCCCCTCCTCGTATTCCTCGGGCTCCCGCACATCCAGAAGCGTATAAGAACCCTCAGCGCGCTCCTCGAGCCACTCTTTAGACGCGTCGGCATCCATGGTCTTCACTCTTGAGAACATATCCATGAATCTCATCTTGGCTCCTCCGATCCAGTCAACCCGTTTCCCCCGAAACTTGAAATTTGGACATAAAACTCCGATCGAGATAATCCTTCACCACAAATGCCAACCTTCCCTTCCAAACCCATGGACTCCGAACCAGGAGGCCAGAACCGTCTCCGAGGTTGAATATCAAGAGGTACCTTTTCTGGGGCTTGAAAGCCATGAGCGGCTCACCGCTGATTCTGGCGAGCAGGTTATGAAACAGAATCGGCGCCTCTCGCACGGCGTAGACACCTACCCGGTTCAGACGGTTCTCCTGGATGGTGATACAGTCACCTCCTCCAAAGACGTCCGGAGAGCTCGTGCTTTGAAGATAGTCATTCACCAAAAGCCCCCCGTCCTCAGCGGTTTCTAATCCTGAGTTGAGAAAGACCCTTTGCGGCACGATACCGGTTGTGAGAATGGCCAGGTCGAATTCGGCCTCTGCTCCGGATTCGGAACGAGCCACCCCCTTTTCCATATTCATCACACGAAAACTGGGGAGAACCCTGATGCCCCGCTGAACGAGGGAACGCTGGGCCAGGGTACTCGCTCTTTGGGGGAAATTGGGCAGAACCCGATCACTTGAGTTGNNACAATCAGGACTTTTGGACTTCCGGTTCTCAGCCTCTCGAGCAATTTCTCTCGGACCAATTCTACGTTCTCGATGGGCTTGACCGGGATCGCTTCCTCTGCGGCACCTGGAATACGATCTGTGGGGACGTAGCTTCCGACGTTGAAAGAGACAAGGTCATAGGTGATTCTCTCCCCGCTCTGGAGGGCGAGTGTTTTACGGGCAACATCCAGGGAAACAACCCTGTCCTTGACAAACTGCCCTCCCCGAGACTCCACCATACGCTGAATGTCGAACCTTACCTGCTCCGGCCGATAAATCCGAGAAATCAAACCTGGGCCCATACCCGAATAATAGTGAAATCGATTGGGACCGATCAGAGTGACCTCGGCGCCCTGATTCACCAAACGATCTGTATTTTTCAGCGAGAGGAGGTGAACGTGTCCTCCCCCGACCAAGACCAGCCGTTTTTTCGAACCACCCTTGACCATGCCACACTCTCTCGAAATCCTGTCTATTCAGCCATCAGATCTGCGAGAATGCCGCAGAAACTCACAAGAATGGAAGTGGATCGCCCTTGCGGTAGGCCAAAGCCTGACAGGTGGCAATGACCTTCTCATTCTCATCGGTCACGGTGATCGTGTAGGTGGCCGTCTTCCGGGTGACGCTCACTTCCCTAGCTTCCGCCTGCAGTCGGGCTCCAGGGTCAGGAGAATTAACATAGACGACACTCACATTCAGGGCTACTGCCAGCGTGCCGTGTGCGTTGCAGGCTGTCTGAAATGCCTCGTCCAGGAGGGAATATATGGCTCCACCATGGGCCATGCCGAAGATGTTCTGGATATCGGGGGTAAAGCGCATCTCAACGAGAGCGTATCCCTTTCCGATCTTCTTCACATCTATACCGAGAAGACGGGCATAGGGCTCCTGCCGCGTCCGCTCGATGAGTTTCTGCTGGATCTTTTGGTCATCCATGATTCCAGTCCTCCTGTCATGATGGCCCAAACCCCGCGGTCCCGAACTTCCAGGGGCCGAAAGCCCGAAGCTCTGTCTCAAAAGATCTCGAGTCTCTCCTCAATAATCTTCCTGCCCCTCGGAATTCGGAAAGCCCTGACCTGATCGGCCCCATCTTTCAGGGATATGATGATGTGTAAGACCTCGCTGTAGAATGCCTTCTCCCGATCCACCTTGGATGGATAGCTTTCCGTATCGGGGTGGGAGTGATAGATGGCGAGAAGGTCTAGACCAAGATCTTCGATCTCTTGAAAGGCTCGAAACTGCTGTTCGGGGTCTGCCTGATAAGAAACCCGACTCCCCTCCCGATTCTCAAGCGGGTAGATTCTCGTGACAACACCGTCCTTTCCCGCAAGAAGCCCGCAGCATTCGGTTGGCCAAACCTGCTTTGCGTGGTCGATCATTCGTTGAAAAAGCGCACGGGAGATTCTTATCATCGCTGCGTGACAATCATCCAACTCGTTCTGGGCTAAAGCAGATAACTTACCATAGAGAGACCCGTAGGCCATCATAGGGAACCGTGATTTTGCAAGGAAGGTTCCGATCGGCCCATATCTGATCCACCCGCTCCTGCCACTCATCTTGGCACGTTGGGGCCTCGTAGGGCAAGCCTGTTCTCGGATTTATCAGCGGATCCGCAGGGTTGGTTTTCTTCAGAGATACATTCGCCTCATCCCCAGGGATAGCGTCAGCATCAGAAATGTGGACAGGGAAAACGGCCGACTTCGGCCGCCATCTCTCGATAAACTCCAGGGACCGCTGAAAGCTCATGTGTCCGGGCCGGTTGACCGCGGGTTCGTTGAAAAAGTGAGATTGGACGATGAGGAAATCGGGTTCTTCGAGCAGGGAACCGTTATACCGGGCATCGACAAAATCGGATGTATAGACGAGCTTCCGAGGGCCCCTCGCTGTACTCTCGCTGATGACGTATCCAACACTGCCCTCCGCGCTTTCGCTGTGGATCGTCTTGAAGGGAATAACCCTGGTTGTTAATGTTTCCAAGGGCTGACCGATCGTGACAAACCGCTTCTCGAGAAGCTTGCCCACAAGGTAATCGAACCTCCGCTCCATGATTTCCCAGGTTTTCTCGCTCGCAAATGTGGGAACAGGGGTCCACTCCTCCGCCCTCCCGTTCCGCCGTAGGACCTCCAACTCGTCGAGGCCAAGGTAATGGTCTCCGTGTTCGTGAGTAATCAGGATGGCATCGATATGCTGAATTCCGTTTCGCTTCAGTTGAAATCGAATGTCCGGACCGCAGTCCACCAGAAGACCCTCGCCAGCATCAAGAAAAAGGGCCGTCCGAAGCCGCTCCTCGCGCAGTCGGCCCATCTTCTGGCAGATCCGGCACCGACAGCCGTATTCCGGTAAACCCCAGGCACTGCCGGTTCCTAGGAATATGGCATCCATCCTCTGTTCCTCCGCGCCCTTGGAATTATCCGAGTTTTGGGTCGAGCGGGCGGCAAGAATCCAGACCGATCCTTTCCACGGATTTTATTTCATTTTCCTCAAGTAATCGAAGACCAATTCGCCGTCTGCCAATACCCTGTCCCAGAGAATGGGCCGTTTCTGTACGAGATAGATATCGAGAAGAGAGACCGTGTGCACGCCAAAATAGTCGATCGAGTTCTTGATCTTCAAGGAAATACTCGAATTTTTCCCGTATCGATAGACTCGTGAACCGCCGTTACAATGTTCAATAGCCCAATCTCTTTTCAGAAGATAGGCCTCCAGATCATCGAGGAAAGCATTGACCTTAGCCTCTTGTTCCCGTCTTTCCCAGGGAGTGGGCTTCCGGTGACGAAAATAGGTGAGCCTCAAATTAACATACCGGCTTACCAAATCATCGATTCTCATTCCCCGTGCCTCCCGGTCTCTTGGGTCGCCTGATGACTCGCATTTTATCAGGGTTTTGAAAAATGGTGAACCTTGACAAGGAAACCGCAAAAGGATAGCTTCCGAACCAATTGACGAACGATCTGTCGCCGAATCGACAACGCCGAGGGCATTCGCCTTAGGGATTCAGACGGAGGGGAGGATGACAAAGGTCGGAATTGTCAGGGATGAACGGTATCTGCTCCATGACATGGGCTATCACCCTGAATCACCGGACCGCCTTCGGGTTATCTACAAGATGCTTGGTGAAAAAGAACTGGAGGGTCTCTTCCTGGAGATCCCACCGCGAGGCGCCACCAGAGAGGAGATCGAGACCATTCACGAACCCTCCTACATCGATCAGGTAGCCGCGACAGCCGGGAAACCTCATGTTCGTCTGGACCCCGATACATCCACTTCCCCGGAATCATACGAGGCTGCCCTCTGGGCGGTCGGAGGACTTCTCGAAGGCATTGACGCTGTCATAGATGGAAGAACGGAGAGCATCTTTGCCCTGGTGAGGCCGCCTGGGCACCACGCCGAAAAGGCCAGAGCCATGGGGTTTTGCCTCTTCAACAATGTTGCCATTGCTGCGAAGTACGCCCAAAAACGACACGGTCTCGATCGCATTCTCATCGTGGACTGCGATCTGCATCATGGCAACGGCACTCAAAACGCCTTTTATGATCGGCAGGAGGTTCTCTACTTCTCCACTCACCAGTACCCGTTTTATCCTGGAACCGGCGCAGCCAAAGAATTTGGACGAAGCGAGGGGGAGGGTTATACCGTAAATATCCCCCTCAGTATGGGCTGCGGTGACTCGGAATACGCTCACATTTTCAATCACATTCTCAAGCCTATCGCGCTTGCATACCAACCCCAAATCATCCTGGTCTCTGCTGGATTTGACATCCACTCCCGGGATCCCTTGGGGGGCATGAGGGTCACGGCGAATGGGTTTGCTCGCCTGATGAATATCTTGAAAGATATCGCTCGTTCTGCTTGTTCCGGCAGAATTGCCGTGACCCTTGAGGGAGGATACGATCTGACAGCACTCAGTGAGTCGGTCCGGGCCGTCTTGCTCGAAATGAAGGCAGATGATAGCTGGCTAGATCAAGAAAAATACCGGAACCAAGAGAAAAATGACTACAAAATCATCGAGAGGGTGATCGAAAGAATTCAGGAAATACAGAGTCGCTATTGGAAGTTTTCCTGACCTCTCAGAAACCTGCTTCCACCTCTACACCCTATCGCCTTTACAATCAGGAACCGGAGTTGACCCGCTCTTTGAGTTCCTTTCCGACTTTGAAGAAGGGAAGTTTCTTGGGTGGAACAGAGACAATCTCTCCAGTCTTTGGGTTCCTCCCCTTATAGCCACCATAGCTTCGAATCACGAAACTCCCAAAACCCCTGATCTCAATCCTTTCACCACGGATCAGGGAATCCCTCATACCGTCAAAGATCGTGTCAACAATGACCTTCGCCACTTTTTGTGTGAGGTTTGTCCGCTCTGCCAAGTGAAGCGTCAGCTCAGCCTTGTTCATACCTACCTCCTTTCCACAATTTCTCAATTATTCCAGAATGTTTCAGAGACTATGCCGAATGTACTCGACTGCATTCCTAAAGAACGCCACCCCGGCTCCTTCCTCGTCGAGCTTCTCCCTCGTCCATCGTGGGTGATTGGTGGCATGGGTGAACGCCTCGGGATGGGGCATCAGGCCCATGAGTCTGCCTGTCTCATCGCAGATCCCCGCAACCGCATCGACTGAACCATTTGGGTTCAGGGGGTAGTCCATCGTGGGTCGGCGGAAATCTCGATCCGAATACTGAGCGACGACCAATCCCCTCTCTTTTAGTTTCTGGAGCGTGCCATCATCACGCGGTATGAATTTGCCCTCCCCATGTCTCACTGGCAAGTAGACCCCCTCTAGGCCCCGTGTGAAAATACAAGGAGTTTCTCTATTGATTTTGAGATAAACCCAGCGGTCTTCGAACCGCCCTGAATCATTGAAGGTCAACGTCATCCGTTGCGTCTCATAATCGCCATCGAAACCAGGAAGCATACCAGACTTAATCATGAGCTGAAAGCCATTACACACGCCTAAGATCAGTTTTCCCTCTCCGATAAATCGTAAGATCTGATCGTAAAGCCTCTCACCCTTGGTCTTCACCCGCGTATACCGGAGGCGATTTGCCGCCGCCCGTGCAGCACCCAAGTCATCACCGTTGAGGAAACCTCCCGGTAAATTGAGAAACTGATAGTCGTCCAACCACTTCTTGCCATGGACCAATTCGCTCATGTGAACGATATCAACGACGTCGGCGCCGGCCAGTCGACAGGCGTGTGCCATCTCTCGTTCACAATTGATCCCATATCCTGTGATCACGATACACCGAACAGTCTTAGCCATTGACGCGCCGAGCTGCTTGAATTGCCCAGATGAAGAGCTTCAGGCCGCCTTCAGTCCGATTTGCTCGAGACGCTGAATAATCTCAGCGAACTCCCTTTCAAAACTCACTTTGTTGCGATGGGTGTTTCCCCCGAGCAGCACCTCCCGGGGCTTTCCATCCTTTGAGGAGATATAGACCCAGAGTCTGCGGTGGGGTACGAAAAAAGCCATAATCGTGCCAAGAATGAGTAGACCACACCCAATCCAGACGACCCAGACTCCGGGGTCCTTGGTCACCTGAAGAACCGTGAACTCCCTGATGAGGATATCTTTGAGGGTATATACGAAACGCCCCCCTCGCTTTTCATCAAAGTCAGGAATCTCTTTGAACAGCCAGATCCGACGCGGAGGCTGATCCTTAGAGAAAAGAGCGACCTGAATCCCTTCTCCGAAGGTATGGACTTCCGGAAAATACCCCAGGAGCTGAAGGGCTATCTCGTCCTCAGGAACTCTCACCCGCTGTCCCTGACGAATCTGGACCTCGTAGGAAGCAACGCCGTCCCTTTCGTTCACCCGGATGACAACCTCCGCCTCCTGGCCATAGGAGGATTGATAGAACTTGAGACCCCGATGGGTCATCGGATGGTTCACCCGGACCTTCTGTCGGCGGATTTCCTGACCATTTTCCAAAACGGTCAGACTGCTCGTGTATTCACTGACGAATCTGTTCGGCCCGGGAGTGTCGTAATAGGATATATCAAAATCATCACATCGAATCTGGTAACCCAAGGGATAGCCTACGAACCGGCCATTCTTTCGGAGAGAGACCTGATCGACCGTCTCCCCCTCAACAATTCTGACGATACCCTTAAAACCAAAGACCGATCCCACCATTCCTCCAACCAGGATAACGATAATGCTCAGATGGGCAACATAAACCCCGAAACGTCCATAGCGACCCTTCTCGAAATAGAGGAGAAGGCCCTGGGATTTTTCAATCCGCCTGGGTTCACCGAAAAAGCGGCGGATGGTTTTCTGGATCTTCTCCCCCAACCCCTTTCCTACCTTAGCCCCCCGAAGGTTCCTCCTCAAGGGCAGCGCCTGAATGCTTTTGGGACTCAAATCAACTCGTTGATGAAAAACCTGCCGCCAAAGGGAGGGAAGTCGCTCGAGGGAACAGAAGACCAGATTGAGCACGAGCAGGGCCAGAATGGCCAAGAACCACCATGAATGGTACATATCGAAGAGGCCAAAGAAGTCGAGGATGCTGGCGAGATTGGGACCATATTCGGCAAGGTACTGCTGGGGAGTGCCTTGTTGCAGGATGATCGTTCCCAAGATTGAAGTGGTTGCAAGAAGGATAAGAAGGAATATCGTCAGTCTCAGGGAGGCGAAGAGGTTCCAAACGACAATACTTAGCCCACTGGAATCTTTCTTCTTCAAAATGACCCTCTTTTTGCGGGTTCAGTCGATCTCGGCCCGGTGATCTAGAAGTTGCCGAAATTTTTAACATACTCCCATTTTGGTGTCAACCTCAAAAGACCGAAAATATCCCCCTTTATTGAAATTCGATCCTCTTTTCCATTCCCGATGAGACACGAACCTCTCCCTTCGAATCAATGATCAGCGTTTCCACCCCGGCCAGTTCCTCAACCAAAGGAATCCCCTTCTCCGGTCCCAAAACAAAGACGGCCGTGGCCAGGGCGTCTGCCCAGATCAACTCGTCATGAATGACGGTCACACTTTGCGACTTCCTTGCCGGAAATCCAGTTGAGGGATCGAGGATTTCATGATACCGAACGCCATCTCTCATAAAGTATCGCTCATAGTCTCCAGAGGTGGCAACGGAATCGTCTCTCGCCTCGATGGTCGCTAGAATTCTCGATTTGTCCCTCGGATCCTGGATTCCGACAGCCCAGGGTGTACCCAGCTTGGTACCGGCCGTTCTGAGATCACCACCAGCGTTCACGATGAAGTCTCGGAATCCCGAGTCCTGAAGAAAACGAACAGCCAGATCCACTGCATAGCCCTTGGCGACGCCGCCGAGAACGATTTCCATCCCCTCTTTTCTCAAGAAGAGGGTTCTCTCCCTTTCGTCGATTTCGAGTAACCGGTAGTCTACCAACCGAAGTGATTCTCTGACCTCAAGTTGAGAGGGAAGCCGATTTTCCTGACGACATCTATCCCAAAGATTCACCAGACTTCCTACGGTGATATCAAAGGCGCCATCGGACAGGTCGGATGTTTCCAGGGCGACCTGGATGACAGAGAGAAGATCGGAGCCCACGGTTACCCCCTTTTTGCCGGCATTCCGATTGAGACGCCAGACCGCACTCCCCTCGATTCTTCGACTCATGAGTCTTTCGATTCTCTGCATCTCCTGAAAAGCCCCTCTGAAAGCATCAGCAGTTGCTGTGTCGTCTGGAGCGATCAACGTGATCTCAACCAGGGTACCCATGATGTACTGGGTTCGCTTCAGAATCCCTGGGCTTTTTGGCTGACAACCAGCCCAAAATATGAGCTGAATGATAGAACACACGCAGAGGTATCTCAAAAAAAAGACCTTCATGGCTTCGACAAGACCTTACGGTATGGGACCTTCACCCATCTTGGGTTCTCCCCGGTTACAGAGGGGAGGCAAGAAGTGGAGACGGTGACTTGAGCACCACACCGGACGAACTCTCAAAACCCGCGGAGGGAGAGAGAGATCAAAGCCTGTTCCGAACATCGACAAAAAAGGGGCTCGACGCCCCCTATTCTGTTTCTCACCACTCGGGAACTGGAATGGATCCTAGGGCTTTCGAGTCCAGACCGTTGTTCGACCGATCAGGGAAAACCCAATGTAGCCCCGGACTTTCAGCGTATCACCCTTGAGGTTCATCTTACAGGAATAGGTCTTCCCGTTGTCCGGATCGTAAATCTTACCGCCCACCCATTTGTTATCGCCGTCATATCTGAAGCCCCACACGATGTTCAGACCGATGATCTTGCGGTCTCTTTTGCCAGGGTCAGGGTTCTCCGTATCCAGCTTCTCAGTCCCGTCCTCATTCTTCGGCTCTTTGAGCCAGACGATCTTCCCGCAGAATTGGTCGTCGCACCGGTAGACCTCGACGACAGCTTTCCCCTCTTCGGTTAACCAATGCCCAAGAATGGCATCGCCTTCACCGTGTTGGGCATACACATTCAAAATCTGCAACAGGATCAGACATGTCGTAAACAGAAATAGCCGTTTCATCGTGGGACTCCTCTCAATGGAATCTTCTGAGAACAGTGTGACGTGGCGAGTTTCGCATTGTACACACTCCGGTTCGGCAACTCAAGCGGTGACCCTATGAGATTCGCCAATTCCGCCCTCACAGGACAAAGGTAAAAGGTTCAATGAGACGCACTCCTAACAACCCTTTGTCATTGGTGATTGGTCACTGGTCATTTGCCATTCGCCTCTAATCTCTGGTCTCTACTCGCAAGTCTTAAGTCCTCAGTCTCTAATCTCCAGGCTCTAGTCTCAATTCTTCAGTCCTTAGTCTCTAATCTCCAGTCTCTGCTCCCTTGTTTGTCAGGGAACCCAACCGCCTCCGCGGGATCGCTCAGAGACAACAGACCGCCTCAGAAATGGGCGGGCTCCTCATGATCGCTACTTCCCCACGAAAAACAAAAGTGGCTGAGTTGTCAATGAGTCTCGGCGAAGAAGATTAAAAGAGTTTAATTCTCAATTAATCTTCTTTTAACCCTCGTCTTGTATAGATTGAGGAGAGAGAAACATATACCTCCTTTGTAAAGCAGAGCTGGGTGGCTCTGCTTTTTTTTGTGTTCGCCAGCCCTCGCATCAGCCACTTGATCGAGGAGGCGAGCTCTTGGGTATCAATTCAAGGTTTACCTGGTCTCCAAAGTGCTCCGATAGGGTTCGCTCAAGCGTCTGAAACTGTCTCTCATCCTCCATTTCCACGACGAGGCCTCCGTCGTCGAATATTTTGAGCCAGCCCAGAGGCTTAACAACCCTGCAGAAATCCCCTGGATCCACGGTGATCCATCCTTTCATCCGGTGGGCCAGCTCCTCCCCAGAGAAGGGCCGTTCGATTGTCAATTCCACCTCTCGGAATTTAGCCTGCCAGCCAATCCTGGCGGGTTCAACCAAGATGGGCTGCACGGGGTCCTTCATGGCAGCACATCGAAACCAGACCCTGGCACGAATCATCACACCGTCCTCCCCCGTGGTGAAATAGATTCTAGGATACTGAAAGCATGCTGAAGCCGTCAAGGCAGAACGACGTCATTCAAACAGCCAATCCCTTCAAGGAGCAGGTCGATTCGCTTAATCAATTTCTGGTAAATCTGAAACGAATCCCAATCCCCCAAAATCCAAAACAAGAGATATCTTTGAGAGTTCCGAATACATCTCGGGTCAATCCGGAGAATGTTTTGGTCACTTGATATTCGAGTTTTGGAAGAGTTCGCAAGAGATGATTTTGACTCTGGCCCGATCTTTCGAGAAGAAAAATCAGGCCACCCACTGAGCCCCCCCGGGGCCATGCAATACAGGTTTCACAAAGAATCGGGTCGTGGGATCAAATCAATTGACACATGCGAAGGCGTTGACGCTTTCGACCTGAATCGCCTTCTCAGCGATTCAGGTCGAAACTCAGGGATCTCAGTGTGCTCTGCGAGAGATGGAAACTGACTTTATGCACTTGCACTCGTCTGACGTGGCTCTTCGGTCAACCGAGAATCCATTGCAATTCGTCTGACAATCTTTTAACTTATGACCGGTGCTTCCCTCAGGAGGAAAAATGGATCTGGAAACCGCTATAGAGAATCGCAAGAGTTATCGTGCTTTTTCCTCGAGACCCGTCGATCAGGAGCTCGTCGAGGAGATTCTTCGCCGGGCAGGAAGAGCCCCATCGGCGCTGAACGTCCAGCCCTGGGAGGTGACCGTCGTGATGGGAGAAGAACTGGAGCGCTTGACTCGAAGGCTTCTCCGAGCCTATCGAGAGCGATCGGTCGCGTGCACACCTGGAGCCGTCCGTCCCCTGCCGGCGCGTTTTCAAAAGCGAAGGAGAGACTCTTTCAGGCCACTGGCCCGACTCCTCGATCGAGAGCATCTCACATTGGACGCCTTCGTCGGAGAGGGGAGCTGCCGTTTCTATGGGGCACCGGTCGCAATTCTCATCTGCATGGACGAGGCCTTCTCCAAGGAACGATACCTTTGCATCGGGGCGTTCCTTGGTTATCTTGTGCTGTCGGCTCATGATTTGGGTCTTGCCACGTGCCCTGTGGGATTGATCTCAGCCTACGAAGAAGACATCCGGGAACAACTCAACATCCCAGAAGCCAAGCGGGTCGTCATCGGCGTGGCAATCGGCTATGGGGATGAGTCCTCACCTTTGAGCCAGTTCAGCACGCCAAGGGACCCCCTCGAAGGCTACGTGAGATGGTTCATGTGAGGGGGAGGCGCGGGGAAATGGCAAAAATCCTCATCGGAACAAGCGGTTATAATTATCCGCACTGGGGCAAAGGAGTCTTCTACCCCAAGGGGACACCTCAGCGTCAGTGGCTCGAATACTACAGCCGTCATTTCGACACTGTGGAACTCAATGTGACCTTTTACAGGCTCGTGAAAAGACAGGTGTTTGAAGGCTGGTACCGGAGGACTCCAGAGAAGTTCCTTTTCGCTGTCAAAGGTAGCCGATACATTACTCACATCAAAAGGCTTCGGAATTGTGAGGAAGCAATCCAACGCTTCTCAGAGAACTGTCAGGGTCTCGGGGAAAAACTCGACGTTATCCTCTGGCAACTTCCGCCTCAGTCTGTCTACCGGGGGGAACCTTTTGCCACTTTCTGCAAACTCGTGTCCGGGTTTCCCGTTTTAAGCAAAACACACCACGCCTTCGAGTTTCGACATGACAGCTGGTTCGTCCCTGAGGTCGTTCGTCTTCTTGAGCATTATGGATTCTCTCTGTGTATCTCTGACTCTCCAAATCTTCCTTCTTGCGAGACGGTCACTGCCGATTTCGTCTACCTCAGGTTTCACGGAAGCCAAGCCCTTTATGGTTCCAAGTATACAGACGAGGAACTCACCCGCTGGGCCCAGAAGGTTCAGTTCTGGCTGAACCAAAGCAGAGCGGTCTATGCCTATTTCAACAACGACGTGTCGGGTTATGCCCTGGAAAATGCCCGGCGTCTCCGAGAACTCGTCACGCCAAACTCATAGGAGCGCATTAAACGTCTTCACATTGGCTTTTCAGGACAATGCCCGACCACGCGCTCTGTCGCCCTTGCTTGGGCCCACAGAGTTCGCAAGAGATGATTCTGAGGCTGGCCTGATTTTTTGAAAGGAAAATCAGGCCACCCATTGAGCCCGTTTGGAGCCATGCAATACAGATTTCACAACGAATCGCGTGGGGGTATCAAATCAATTGATCCATGCAAAGCGCCGACGCTTTTGACCTGAATCGCCCGCTCAGCGATTGAGGTCGAAACTTAGAGATCTCCGCGTGCTCTGCGAGAGATGGAAACCGACTTCATGCGCCTGCATGAGCCCATTTTCCCTCATCCTTACAGGAAGACTTTCTCCATCGAAATCGACGATTTGCTGAGGCAGTGCAGGGCTTGACCCACCCATCGAAAGAGGGTACTTTTAACACCATATCTCGATGGGATCGCCTTTTCTATTCCCCATTTGTGGACATCTTTACGGAGCTACGGCGGTGCCCCGGAATCCTGTGGCGCTCAGGGGGACCTATCATGAATGATCCATTGAACAAGGACGAAGTTCTGGCTTTCCTCAAACAATGTCAGCTCCTTGACTCTCTTCCAGACGAAAACCTCGGCCAGATCGTCGAGAAGTGTACCCTTGAAACTTACGGACCAGGCTCAGTGATTTTTGATATCCAGGATCCCTCCGACAAGCTCTACATCATCAAATCAGGGGTTGTCGAGATCTCCCGAACCGGTCCAAAGACCCAGAAAATGGAGGTTGTCGCCTATCTTGGAGAGCGGGAAATGATCGGCGAGATGGCCATTTTGACGGGTTCGCCTCGCGGCTCAATGGCACGTGTCCCGGAAAAGGCCGAACTGTTTGTCCTGTCCCGGAAGGCTTTTGTGGGTCTCTTGGGGAAGATTCCCCTTCTGACGGTTCGGCTCGCTACCATACTGGCAAAGAGACTCGAAGCATGGATTCGAAAGGAGAGACTGCAGATCAAGGGACAGGAACTTTCCGGAAGTCTCGAGTACTTCGATGCCTCGACACTGATTCAGACGCTGGCTCAAAGTGATCGGACTGGACTCCTAACGATCGTTGATAAGAACAACGAACCGGTAGGAGAAATATATATTGAAAAAGGAGGGGTCCGCGCGGCCAAGCTCGGTCACCTGAGAGGGGTCGAGGCATTCTATCAGGTCTTTCAATCTGTCAGCGGCGAAGCTTTTACGTTCAAGGTTGGAGAATTTGAAGCGATGCAGCAGGAAGAAAGGATTCCCTTTCGAACCATTGCGCTCGTATTTGAGGCAAACCGGCTTCGAGACGAACTCAATAAACTCAAGCAAGAGATCCCGGACGCCAACAAGGTGTTTGTCCCGAAAGCCCAGGGATTCTCTTGGAAAGACAAGGAGACATCGCCACTGGCAAAAGAGATCTGGGATCTCATTCGTCAGGGCAAGTCTTTGAGTTTCATTCTCGAAAATGTAATGGCATCCCATTCTTCAGTTTATAGCATCATATCTGAGATGCTCAAACAGGGCCAGATCAGCTCCTGAAAACGAGCAGCCTGAAGGGGCTCGCCTCGACGGCTCTCTGCGAAAAACCCCCGTGATCCGGGTGCTGCCTCTCGATCTGTCCACTCCGTCTTTTTTTCTAAAAGCTAGAGAACGCCCAGGTGCGNNTGAAACGATCTCCATGGGTCGCCTGGGGCACGCCGAAACGAGAATGACCAGGTGATTGAATTGAGACGTTATCTCCCCTCTTACGACACGTGTTTTGTCTGTGGGAAAAAGAACCCGATAGGATTAAGATTGTGCCTGTATGTCGAGAATGGTCAGGTGAAGGCCGAATTCAGGCCTAGGGAGGAACTGTGTGGATTCTCTGGAATCCTCCACGGGGGGATCGTCTCATGCGTGGTCGATGAGGGCCTCTGGTGGTCCTCAGCTGTTGCATCCGGAAGGCTTGTGGTGACCAAAGATTTGAGAGTCAACTACATCCGGCCTTTGACCCTCCGAAAGACGTATATCGTGGAAGCAGACCCCGCTCGAGCTGACGGAGAGTTTTACGTGTGTAAAGGAAGAATCACTGATCGAGCCGGTTCGACTTGCGCCGAGGGAGAAGGCACCTATTTTCCACTCAGATGGGGAAAGAACCGAAATCCCGATGAAATCCTCTCGTACGTCGACGAAAACGGGGATCCCCTCCCCGAGGGTAACATCTATCAATTTGAAATCAGGGAAACGACGGGGACCGAGGAATAGGTCGTGATTGCCCTATCGAGGCTGCTGGCACAATAGCGAACGGAGGACGAAAGCCTCTTCCGATTATGAAGGAGGGAAAAAGACCAGCATATACCATCGTGAGGCGTGGCGCCTGTGGGCCAAGACAAGAGACTTTCAAGAATCGGGAGGCACTTCTTTCAAGTCCTTAACCCTGTGCTCGAGTCCTTCGGCGCATTTCAGGAAGAGCAAGAGGACCTCCAAATCCTCGTCAGAGGCTACATAGACCTCGCAATGTCTTTCTGTTGATGGGTCAGTAATCTTGACCGCATAACGCATAGGCTAACTCCTATCTGTTCATACCCCTGTTTTGTGAGGGACAACTGTCCTTATTTGGAAAAACCGTTTCTCAACGCAAAACCAACCGCCTCGGTTTCCGATCACCCCCTTATTCTAGCCGGACTTATGGCTAAAGTCTATTGACCTGTGAGAGGAGTTTCCTCAGTTTTGTGGACGCTCATGTCCGTGAGCGACGTTTGCGGAAGCGTTGGGGCCCCATCGAGGGCGAGNNAGCAAGGGAGCGAAGGGATATGAGCGTTCCATCTAAAGATCCAAGATTCTCTTGAAGCATCAAGAAGTTATAAATTTCTTGCTTTGAAACCCCAGGCAACTCCTCACCTGTGAAGCAGGCTGGAGCATTTCTTCTAGTGCGCCTTTTCCGTGTGACGCTCCCTGGTGAGCCCCGGGTGAAGTCTGGGGCCAAGTTCCTCGTCGAGGGCCGGTTTCCAAATAGAGACCTTGATTTCGTCCTGATACCGATGCACCGTATAACTCAGGCTCACAGACACCATCAAGTAGCCCCGCTCAAATCCCTCTTCATCTGTGATTTTGATCGCCGAACGGTATCCCCTGATCCTCCTCTGAATTTCGGCGACGTACGGTCCGGGTCGGTCCATGCCAACCCTTTCAGTTCTATCGGTATGGCGCATATAAACCCGTTTTCCATCGTTTGGGATGTCTAAGAGAACGGCATACATGTCAGGCGTGAAACTGTAAACGTAGATCTCGTATTCCCTATCTGGAATCTCGGCCACATTGACCCGCTCGGATGGGATATAGCGGTAACATCCCAAAAGAAGAACCAAGAAAAGGGGCACAGAGGCGACCTGTAAACATCTTTGTATCTTCATCAGACAATCCCCTTCTCAGCCCGCTCTTTTATTATACACCGCAATTTCTCAGAAAGCCGTTCTTATCCATTCGGGATTTTACTACGATAAGCTTTGAAGGGATTCCTGCCCGAAAGGAGAACTGGGCGGTTGGCCTCAAATGTATGATGGGAGTGAGGAGGTTGGACTAAAATCGATTAGGGGCGGGATCTTTTATGAAGGTGGAAGCATCTCCTCAAGCCCCTTCGAATCGTATAGCCATTCCCCGAATGTATATCCTCTCTTCCTCAATCGTCACGGGGGCAGGATAGATCCGATAATCCGTGGCAGCTCCGCCTGAGACATCGTGTCTTACACCGGCCCTCCCGACTTCCAAGACCGTTTCGCCGGCTTCGACAACGATAACCCCTTGGGCACCGATCTGACGAACAGCTTCGAGAAGACGTTTTTCCAGTGAATCCTTTTCTTCGCCAAGCCTTCCAACGATCAGCACCTCGCCAATCACCCGATGCGGCTGCCCTAGACCACTTTGATATAGCCTGGCCTCCTCGGCCTCTGGGAAGGTTTCGTCAGTTGTGGGGTTAAACGTGAAATCTTTCATCTGACTCATCGAGGCGCAACCCCAGATGAGTAAACCCACCCACACACAAGTCCATTTGGAGAGGGAACGGTGAATGGAAGGACCAGTAAACATAAAGCGTGTCCTTTCGGGTCATGGAAGGGTTTCCCTCCGTCGAACTGGGAAACACCTCATCACTGCTTCTCTTTTTGATTCTTTGAAC
>JABAOH010049113.1_pt3 | contig 17064 bp, 19 predicted proteins | sample 7062181 | NCBI WGS metagenome assembly JABAOH01 (sample SAMN14538630, study PRJNA623070) | marine sediment metagenome | biome: marine biome [ENVO:00000428]; feature: marine pelagic biome [ENVO:01000023]; material: deep marine sediment [ENVO:00002113]; isolation source: pool of 5 deep marine... | reverse complement strand
GGATTCGAACCAGTGACACCCGGCTTGTAAAACCGGTACTCTACCGCTGAGCTAACCGCCCGCAGTTTTCTGCTCTTTCTCTCGTAAGGTCATAATTAAAGTAGAGAAAACATTCATTTTTGTCAATGGATTCTTGAGATTTGACATAAAATTAGCCATATGTTAAATTTAGATTCCATTATCTTCATAAAAATTGAGGTAGAAAGTATGTTTGCTGTTATTAAAACTGGTGGAAAACAATATAAGGTTCAAGAAGGCGATATTCTTAGTGTTGAAAAACTCAGCATGAAGAAGGATAAAAAAGTCACTTTTGACAAGGTTCTTCTTGTTGAGGACGATGGAAAAACTCTGATCGGAACTCCTTTTGTTGAGAATGCCTTGGTGAGGGCAGAGGTTATTGAAGATTTTAAAGATAAGAAGGTCATTGTCTTCAAGAAGAAGAGAAGGAAGCAGTACAGGAGGACAAGAGGTCATAGACAGGAGCTGACTCGGATAAAAATCGAAGAGATCCTCCATGGCGCCAAAGCCGTATCCAAGAAGAAACCAGCTGAAGTCGTAAAAAAGGAAAAGGTGAAGGTAGCTCCCGAGAAAAAAGCTCCCGAAAAGAAAGCTCCCAAAGTAGCAAAGAAGGAAGAGACGAAGGCAGCTCCCAAGAAGCCAGTTGTAGTAAGTGAAGCGAAACCGAAAAAGCCTAAAAGCAAGGCACCTTCTGAAAAGCCCACCAAAGCTAAAGCTGGCGCTAAAACTAAGAAGACAGTGCTAAAAAAGGAGAAATAGAATGGCTCATAAAAGGTCTGCTGGAAGTGCGAAGAATGGAAGAGAAAGCCGTTCGAAAAGGCTAGGTGTAAAGCGGTCAGGTGGACAATTTGTTCCGGCTGGTTCCATCATCGTGCGTCAAAGAGGCACACCGTTTAAACCCGGATTAAACGTCGGAAGAGGAAAGGACGATACTCTCTTTGCTAAGATCACAGGAATCGTTCGTTTTGAAACAAAAGGCAAACGGGGGAAATTTGTTTCTGTCGTCCCTTCCTAGGAGGTCCCAGCTCCGCTAAATATGTTTGTTGATCAGGTTAAGGTAATCCTCCGTGCAGGAAAAGGAGGCAACGGCTGTGTAAGTTTCCGGAGGGAATGGGGAGTCCCTCGAGGAGGGCCAGATGGCGGCCGGGGGGGAGCCGGAGGCAGCATTTATTTAGTTTCCGACGAAAACATTAATTCCCTTGCTTCTTTTCGCTTTCGTCCCATAAATAAAGCAAAAAAGGGTGCCCATGGCGAGGGAGGAGATCGCCAAGGGAAAAAAGGAGAAGATCTCCATCTCAGCGTTCCTGTTGGGACCGTAGTCAGAGAAAAAAATAAGGATGAGGTTCTTTTTGATTTTACTTCTTCCGAACAGGAGTATCTGGCTGCAAAAGGAGGAAAGGGCGGCAGGGGTAATGCTTCTTATGCCACTCCAACTCATCAGGCGCCTAAAGAGCGGGAGGAAGGTCAAGAAGGAGAAGAGAAAGAGCTTATCCTTGAGCTTAAGCTTATTGCTGATGTAGGCTTGATTGGCTTTCCTAATGTGGGAAAGTCCACCCTGATATCTAAAATCTCAGCAGCAAAGCCTGTTATCGCAGATTATCCCTTCACAACACTAATTCCGAACTTAGGTGTGGTGGATGTGGATGAATTCCGGAGTTTTGTCATCGCCGATATACCTGGTTTGATAGAGGGAGCTCACCTTGGCCACGGCCTGGGCATAAAATTCCTGAGGCATGTGGAGAGGACAAAAATCTTGCTCCATCTTATTGATGTTTCACCATATACGGAAAGGGATCCTGTCCAGGATTTCAAGGCCGTTATGAAAGAACTCGAGGCTTTCAGCCCTCGATTAGCTAAAAGGCATCAGATATTAGCCGCGAACAAGATAGATCTTCTTGGAGAGAAGGATCGTGGATTGATTGAGGTGAGGGAATTAGCGCGCAGAGAAAAGCTTCCTTTTTTTGCTATTTCTGCGTTAAAAGAAGAAGGACTAAAGAAATTGGTGAATTCGACATCTAAAGCTTTGGACCTTTTGAGAGAAAAAAAAGAATAGATTCATGAAGAAGGAGAGAATAGGTCTTTTTGGTGGCACTTTCAATCCTGTTCATGCAGGGCATTTGAAGGCTGCAGAGATCGTTCAAAAAAGATTTATCTTGAATAAAATTCTCTTTATTCCTTCTTATATCCCTCCTCATAAAGACACAGCCGAGATTGCCTCTCCTTCCCATCGCTTGAAAATGGTCGAAATCGCCCTTCGCGGCTATCCTCGCTTCATGCCTAGCTCTATAGAGATTGATGCTGAAGAAACATCTTATTCAATCATAACCATAAACAGGATAAAAAAGCTCTATCCAAAATTCTGGATTTTCTTTATCCTCGGGATCGATGCTTTCCTTGAAGTTGATACCTGGAAGGATTACGAACAGTTGCTGGAGCAGTGCTTTTTTGTAGTTATAAGCCGGCCAGGTTATCTCTTAGACAAAGCAAAGGAAACATTAGAGGGAAAATACAGAAAAGAAATGTGTATGATCTCAAAATCAGAATCCCTTAAAGAGGAGATGCTTTTATCCTTCAGGATATTCCTTCTCCCGATAGAGGCTTTAGATATAGCTTCTACCGAGATCAGGGGAATTATAAAGCGAGGGGATTCTATAAAAGGCATGGTTTCAGAGGGAGTAGAAGATTACATAAAAGAGAATGGGCTTTATAAGATATAAAAATGGCTGAGGAAAAGACCGGAAAAACAATTTCTAAAAGGAATCTTCCACGCGAAGTGAAGATTTCAATAAAAGCCAGCCAGGAAAAAAAGGGAGAGAACCTCGTAGTTCTTGATTTAAGAGGAATATCTTCTTTTACAGATTATTTCGTCATTATGCATGGAAACTCAACCAGGCAGAACCTTGCCCTCCAGGAGAGCATTGAGAAAGAATTAAAAAAGGAAAAGACTGTACCTTTGAGCATAGAAGGCAAAGAACTTGGTGAGTGGATATTAATGGACTATGGGAGTTTCATTATTCATGTTTTTTCTGAGAGAGCGCGAGAGTATTATTCCCTTGAGAAATTGTGGGGGGATGCGCTTAAATTATCTTATTGATTCCCTTTAAAAGGGGACAGGCTGCTTTTTTTAGATATAGGGTTAATGCTTTTTCGTTTAAATTAATTGTCGTTGTGGGCGGCCCCTAGAGCATGGCAATCCCAAATTGTTATCAGAAAATCAGGGATCAGCCTATTCTATATCAAAAAAGTAGCCTATCCCCATTTTGAGTCCAAGAAAATAAGGTTGGCTTGATAAATCAAGCCCCTACAAATCGTTCTAATCCCACATCTGGAAAAAAAGTGCGAGTTTGATGAATCAAATCCTTACAATAAACAAGGTGGGTTTGATGAATCAAACCCCTACAATAAAAAAATATTGACATTTTGTTTTTTAATCATTATTGTTTATTGAAAATTTTAGGTAGATAGGAGAAAGGTTCTTAAATATAGACAGTATGAAATTGACTTTTTATGAAGTTAAAAATTTTATGGCCAGGAAAAACTCGGAACAAAGAAATAATAGGCTTGCAAGAATTTTATTTGAAGAGAATCAATCAGTTAGCACCTTGCGAGCTCATCCAAACAAGGGAGGCCAAGGGCATTCCAGAAAAATTTGCCGACAGAATTAAAGAAATTGAGGCTTCTGGGCTTGAAAAAAACATTAAAGATGATTATATTATCTGCCTCTTTGATGAAGGTAAAGAAATGAGTTCTATAGATTTTGCTCGCTTTTTAGAGAAGGTTGCTTCAAATTCCTCTCGCGTTGTGACCTTTGTTGTTGGAGGATTTTTGGGTCTTGAAGAGAGAATTTTAAAGAGAGCAGATTTTACCCTCTCTCTTTCTCGAATGACTTTCTCCCATGAGCTAAGTCGAATCATGATTTTAGAACAGATATATAGGTCCTTAACCATCATTAAAGGAAGACACTATGCAAAATAGGGGGGATACGGTTGAATAAGAAGGAACGAGAAAGATACAGAAAGATACTTCTGAAAAAGAAGGAAGAGATTGTTAATAAGATAAGTGAAACGTATAACGAAAGTAAAGAAGTGGAGTCTGGAATAGCTCAGGATGTTATAGATAAAGCAGAAAGCTCTTATACTAAAGAATTCCTTTTAAGCCTTTCTAATGCAGAGCGCGAGCAGTTACGTCTCATTGACGAAGCTCTTAAAAGAATTGATAAGAAAGAGTTCAGCATTTGTCAGAGCTGCGGAAAAAATATTAGCAAAAAAAGACTTGATGCTGTTCCCTGGACTCCCTATTGCATTGATTGCCAGGAAAAAGAAGAAGAGGAAGAATCTTCTTGATATCTTCTCTCTCCAAGAAAATTTCCTCGTATTCAAAATTAGCCGAACTTATTTTTTTCCCTTCTTTCTGCGAATTGTGCTCTTCTTTGCTTGAATTACCCCAAGAAAGAGTCATATGCCATTCCTGTTGGAAAAGCATAAGAACTTCCCATCCCTCTTATTGTTTATGCTGTGGCCGGTTTTTTGAAGCCTTAGAAAAGCCCCACCTCTGTCAAGATTGTCTGCAGAAACGCCCCCCTTTTTCGCACCATCGCTCTGGCGGCAAGTACAAAGGGAGATTGAAAGATATAATCATTCTATATAAATATCGCCATTTCCAGGTTCTAGGAAAAGATTTAGCACGTTTAGTTGATCGGGCTTTGGGAAAAGAAGAGGAGATATGGGGGGGAGTAGATGCCATAGTGCCTGTTCCGCTTCATCCGAAAAGGAAAAAAGAACGAGGTTTCAACCAGGCTCAAATCATAGCCAAAGAATTAGCCAGGATTAAGGGAATTGAACTCATGGATCAACTATTGGTGAAAACTAAAAATGTTCCTCCTCAGACCTCTTTGAGGATTGAAGAAAGAGTGGAAAATGTCTCGGGAGCATTTGGTGTCGCAGAAGGAGAAAAGATAAAAGAGAGAATTGTGCTCCTGGTGGATGATGTTTACACGACGGGATCGACGATTCGAGAGTGCTGCTCGGTTTTAAGGAATGCTGGCGCCATAGAAGTTAGGGCCTTGACTGTAGCTCAAGCCTGAGTCCTTCTTTTTTAGCTGAAATAAAAAGAGCGCCCGGACCAGAAGATCCGAGGCGCTCCCTCGAGTGGTTATTAAAGACTTACGTCTTATTTTTTGGATTTACTATTTGGTTTGAGGACTTTCACTTTTTTAGCTTTTAATTCTGACTTCTTGGGCATCATGATCTTGAGGACTCCGTTTTCGTATTCTGCTTTGATTTTATCCTCGTCGATGTAACGAGGAAGAGTGAACGATCTGTGGAAAGAACCGTAAGAACGCTCAATTCGATGATAATTTTCCTCTTTTGTTTCTTTTTCGAATTTTCTTTCACCTATTAGGGTAAGAGTGTTGTCTTCGATTTTGATCTCAATATCATTTTCATCTAATCCAGGAACTTCAGTAGCAAGAACAAGAGCGTTTTCCTTTTCATAGATATCAACCGCAGGAGCCCAACTACTGGCGACTAGCTCCTTTTCATCTCCTCTGTAGGGGAAAGCATCCTCAAAAAGACGGTTCATCCTTTCTCTCAGTGTTATTAGGTCCCTGAAAGGGCCCCATCTAACTATAGCCATTTTGACCTCCTTAATATCTTAGTCTCTATATAATATAATATCTTAGTGTTAGTTTGTCAAGTATTTTAGAAAATTTTTCTATATAGGGTAAAAAAGACGCTTTTTGCTTACTTTAGGCCCTGGATTAGGATGGTGGCTTCCCCCTTTAGCTTCTTTCCTTCCAGCTTTTTCAGCAATTCCTCAGTTGTTCCCCTGAGGAATTCCTCATAGATTTTAGTCATTTCTCTGGCAATCACAATCTGTCTATTTCCTATTGTTGCCCGAACGAGATCAATAAAAGGAAGAAGCCTCCTGGTAGGAAGGTAAAAAACGAGGGTTGCTTTTTCATTTTTCAGTGAATCTAGCAATTTTTTGGTCGCTTCTTTCTTCGGAGGGAGGAATCCAAGAAACAGGAATCTATGGGTAGGAAGTCCAGCTGCTGAGAGAGCTGCGGTTATTGCCGCTGGCCCGGGTATAGGGATAATCTTTATTCCCTGAGTAATGGCTTCTCTAATCAAAGGATATCCAGGGTCAGAGATACCAGGAGTTCCGGAATCCGTGACAAGAGCCACATCATCTCCCTTTTTAAGGATGCTGATGATTTGAGGGATTTTCTGGCCTTCCCTGGGTTGATAGTAGCTTATAAGCCTTTTTTTGATATTATATTTATTCAAGAGCTTTTTTGTCTGGCGAGTGTCTTCACAGGCTATGATTGATACTTCTCCAAGAACTCTCAATGCTCTTAAGGTTAAATCTTCCAGGTTTCCTATGGGAGTTGCTACAATGTACAGGCTGCCTGAAGATCCAGACACCGAGTTTTTCCCCTGCATAGCCTATTTATCCCAATCATATGGGAAAAGAAAATCGTGGCCTATGGACCGGGAGGATATTTTGGGGATGGGTGGAAGTTTTCTTTTAAACTCAGAATTTTTGATAAGAGTGATTATCTTTTCGACGGTTTCTTTCTTGAATCCTGAATCAATGATAGCTTTTTTTGGAGTCCTCTTATCCACCAGCTGATGCAGGATTTTATCGATTTCATCGTAAGAAATACCGATTTCTTCCTCATCTGTTTGTCCAATCCATAAACCCGCTGAAGGTATCTTTTTCCGGATTTTCTCGGGAATTTCCAGGTATTTAGCAAGCTGCCTGATTTGAGACTTGTAGAGGTCACCTAAAGGACATATCCCGCAGGCCATATCGCCGTGGATTGTGCCATACCCTAAAAGAAGCTCTGTTTTGTTACTCGCTCCTAAAATCAAAGCATTTTCCCGGGCAGAGAAGTCGTAAAGGATAGACATCCTTTCCCTGGCCATTTTGTTTCCTTTTAGGATCTTGCTCTCTGTCGGATTACTTGAAAAATAAGCGTCAACCATCGGAGAAATGTTTATAACTCGTGATTTTATCTTCAAGAGTTTAGCGAATTCTTGAGCATCCTTTACGTCCTCGCTGAAGGTTTCCCCATAAGGCATGACGAGAGCGATGACATTGTTTGGCTTTAGTGCATTTACGGCGAGCGAAGCACAAACTGCCGAGTCCAGCCCGCCAGAGAGGCCCAAGATTCCCTTCTTATAATTGAACTTGGATAATTCTTCCCTGATAAATGCCGTAAGAATTTTTTCCACAAAAGGTTCGTTAATCTTCATACTGGTTGACTATCCTTTTGAGAGCTTCAAGGATGATCTCTGGCCTGTCATCTCTTTTGTAAGGCCATTTTTTGCGCACATCACGAATATCATCCAGGTTTATTTCTTGAAGCAAAAATTCATTGTCAAGGTAAGATGCTTTGGCTAAAAGCTTCCCCGCAGGGTTGTATATGAATGAGCCACCCCCGAAGTGCTTCCCATCTTCAAATCCCACCCTGTTGCAGTAGATGAGAAAAGAAGTGGAAAAGAGAGATATGGTTTCTCCCATCGACTCCCACATACGGCTCGTCTCGTAGGCTTCTTTGCCTTGAATTCCCCGACCAGGAGCCGCACTGATGACGATTATAATCTCTGAGCCGCCTGCAAAAAGTAGATAACACGCGCCATAGTTGAGAAAATCCCGGCAGATCATCATTCCTGCATTCCCGAAGGGAGTAGAGAAAGTATGAAAATTCTTGCCAAGAGCGAAAAACTTGCCTTCTTCGAACATTCCGTAGGTAGGAAGAAAAACCTTACGATGGATGTGTAGAATCTTTCCTTTTGATAAAAAAGCGGCGGAATTATAGAAAAGTCCTCTTTCTTTTTCTTCCACAAAGCCAAAAACAAGCGAGACATCGCGGCTTGCACTCTTGAGTTTGGTAAAGAAAGGATCTGAATCAGGGGAAAGAGCCACTTCCTCTACGAGATCTTTGAGGGTGTAACCGGTGAGGCTGAGTTCGGGAAAGATCAGAAGGTCAACATTTTTCTTTTTCGCTTTTTCAATGTACTCGAGGTGCAGCTCAAAATTTTTCTTCACGTTTCCCAGATGGGGGGAAATTTGAGCTAAGGCAATCTTCATGATGCAAAAGTTATCATAATTTACCCTCCTTTTCAATCGAGGTTAGGCCTATATAGGAGTCTGATTCAATGCAGGGGCATGATTCATCGTAGGGGCATGATTCATCTTTTGTAAGGGTTTGATTTATCAAACCCACATTTTGAATCTAAATAAATGACCTCGACGGAAAAAACGGAAAAAAGGGGACAGGCTACCTTTTTGTGGAGAAAAAGGGCTATTTTGTAATCGCGGAACAGAGCGGTTTATAAAAAAATAGCCTATCCCCTTTTAGTAAAGGGGGCCCTGCCCCATTTTTTCACATTTTTTCAGACCTTGGAGGTTTACAAAAAAGTAGCCTGTCCCCTTTTAAAGCTTGAATTTTTTTAAGATATAATTAATATATAGAGAAGATATAATTAATATATAGAGATAGAAAGGAAGCATTTGATGAGGAGCTATAAAAAGATTCCAGTTTTAGAGACTTAAGCCATATGGAACACATAGGTTCTTATTTAAGGGATATATACTTTCATAAGAAGAGTGGTCCACTAATTTTCAAGTACGAAGATATACAAAGATACCTTTTCTTCCATGATGGTTTTTTAGTTTTTGCCAAAATAACCCATCCTCAAGAATTACTGGGAGAAGTTTTATATAAGCTGGGAAAAATTTCAAAGCAGACCTATTCAGAAATTGACTCGTATATCGATCCGACGCTTAGATTAGGGGAAAGTTTGATGAAAGAAGGTCTTCTGAGTGAGGACGATTTATATGCTGGTTTGGCTTATCAAATGAGAGAAATAACTTTGAATATTTTTCCTTATTTTGATGGAAAATTTAAGTTTCAAGAGAGAAGTAAATTCGAGGAGGAGGAGTTCAAATCTAAAATAACTATTCCTGATTTGATCGAGGAGGGAATAAGACGGATGAAATTCCATCCTCAGCTGGAAAAATTCATGGTGAAAAAGGTGCCTTTTCCTAAGAGTCAGGATTTCTCTGACCGTCTAACAGAAGAAGAGAGTAAAATAATTGGCGTAATCGATGGAATTTCTACAGTAGAAGATCTCTTTCAATCTGGAGATTTCGAACCTAAGTTTTTTTGGAAAACCCTCTATCTCTCTTATTGCTTGAATATAATAGACATTAAGGAACCAGAAAAAGCTCCAGTGAAAAAGGATAAGGCAGAAAAAGTTGCTTTCGAGGTTAAGGATAGGAAATTAGCTGAGATGCTCGCAATGAGTGAGCAGCTTTCCAACATGGATTATTATCAGATCTTAAATGTTCCTGACAACTCTTCTTCATACCAGATAAAATTATCTTATTTTCGCTTAGCCCGCGAGTATCATCCTGACTGCTTTAGTAAAAATCTTCCTCTAGATGTAAAGGAAAAAATCGAGGATGTGTTCTCTCATATTAAAGAAGCCTATGAAACGCTCAGTGATGAAAAAAAGAAGTACGATTATGACTCAAAAAGAGAAACTTATCCAGATTTGACTGGAAAGGAATTGGAAAAGCAAGCAGATATTAAGTACCGCCAGGGTAGGACTCTGTTTAATCAGGAAAGATACGAAGAAGCTTTAAAGCTCTTAGAGGAAGCTGTGAGGCTAAAGAGGAACAAAGCGATTTATTTTCTTATGCTTGCTATGGCAAAGTCGAAAGTTCCTCCTTTTCATAAGAAAGCTGAAGAGGACTTCCAGAAAGCTATTACCTTAGAACCTTCGAATCCAGAATGCTTTATGGGATTAGGCATGTATTATAAAGAAGAAGGATTTTCAGATAAGGCTAAAAAGCAATTCAAAAAGGCTTTGGAAGTTGATCCTGAACATCATATTGCCCTAAGGGAATTAGGTTTAACCGAGAAACCGAAGAAAAAGGGACTTACTGGAATATTTAAACCTTTGGCAAAAAAGAAAAAGTAGAGCGTGGATTAATCCTTCTTGATAAGCTTTAGGAACTCTCTTTCCTCGAGAGTCGGAATACCCAGTTTCTGAGCCCGTTCGAGCTTTCCTCCGGGGGTATCGCCTACCACAACATAAGTTGTTTTGCTGCTGACTGAGTTAGAGACAGTTCCTCCCAAGTCCTCGATAATTTCTGCGGCATCCTCCCTGCTCAAGCTTGAGAGCTTTCCTGTCAAAACAAAAATTTGTCCGGCGAGAGGACGATCGCCTTTTTTCTCCTCCTTCATGGAGGAAAAGTTAAGCCCAGCTTTTTTCAGTTTTTTTATAAGCTCTATGTTTTCAGGCTGCTTAAAAAAGAAAACGATGCTTTCGCCTACCTTAGGTCCGACATCCTCTATCTGGATAAGCTCTTCTAAAGATGCCTTAGCTAAAGAATCAATATCTTTGAAATAATCAGCCAGAGCCTGGGCGGTTCGTTCTCCTACATATCTTATCCCGAGGGCATAAATCAACCGGCTGACATCTCTTTGTTTTGATCTCTCGATTTCATCCAGTAGATTCTGCGAGCTTTTTTGTCCCATCCTTTCGAGATTAGCCAAGTCCTCAAGTTTCAGAGAATAAAGGTCTGGGATATTTTCGACTAATTTTTTCTCTAAAAGCTGATCGACCAGTGCAACTCCCAATCCTTCTATATTCATAGCCCTCCTCCAGGCAAAATGGAGAAGAGATTCTTTCAATTTGGCAGGACAGGAGGGATTCGTACATCGAGAAATCGCCTCTCCTTCTGGCCTGAAAGTTGAAGAATGACAAACAGGACATTTTGAGGGGAAAGAGAATTTTTTTTCTTTTTTTGTTCTTCTTTCTTTCATGACCGAGACAACTTTCGGGATGACATCTCCGCTTCGCTCAATAAGAACATAATCGCCCACTCTGATATCTTTTCTTTTTATTTCGTCTTCATTATGGAGCGTAGAGCGGGTTATAGTGATTCCAGAGAGTTTAACTGGTTCTAAAATGGCGACGGGAGTTAAGGCACCTGTTCTTCCCACCTGCACAGCGATATCTTTTATCTTTGTCGTGGCCTGTCTGGCCGGGAATTTGAATGAGATAGACCATCGGGGAAATTTTGCTGTGCTCCCCAGGAGCCTTTGCTGTTTGGTGGAGTCGACCTTAACCACCACTCCGTCAACATCATAATCCAAGCTCTCTCTCTTCTCCCGCCATTCCTCCCAAAAGGAAATGACTTGCTTCAGATTAGAGCATTGGCGAGATGAAGGATTGGTTTTGAAGCCAAGCTCTCTCAAGGTCTTCAAGTTTTTCCACTGGCTTTCTTGCTCTTTTCCATCGATGAAAATGGAGTAGAGGAATACATCCAGATGGCGCGACGCTACTTCTTTAGGATCGAGAAGACGGAGAGAGCCGGCGGCCGCGTTCCTGGGATTAGCAAAAACAGGCTCTCCCATTTTTGCCCTTTCCTCGTTTATTTTTTGGAAAGATTGAAAGGGCAAATAGACTTCTCCTCGCACCTCTATTTCATGCGGATTATTGATTATAAGAGGGAAACTCCTGATTGTCTTGACGTTCTGGGAAACATCGTCTCCTCTGAAGCCGTCTCCCCTGGATACAGCCTGAAAATACTTCTCATCGCGGTATATGGTCGAAATACCTAGTCCATCTATTTTCAACTCAGCTACGTATTCAATTTTTTGTCCAGGAATGATTCTCTTAACTCTCTCTTCGAATTCTCTTAATTCTTCTACTGTGTAGCAGTTATCAAGGCTGAGCATAGGTGTCCGGTGCTCAACGGATTTGAATCCAGCAACTGGTTGTTCTCCTACCCTCTGAGTAGGAGATTCAGGAGTGATCAGCTCAGGGAACTGCTTTTCAAGTTTTTCTAGCTCTTTAACCAGCTGGTCAAATTCATAGTCAGAGATCTGGGGATCGTTATCCACATAATATTTTTTTTCGTGATATTTTATGCTTGTTCTTAGTTTTTGTATTTTTAGAGCTGCTTGTTTGATGGGGAGGCGTTTAGTTGCCATTTTTAATCACCATATCTGATTATATGGGTTGATAGGTTTTTCTGCATGTGTGTGAGTAGATGAATAATATAATAGAATGGTGAAAAGTTCAAACTACAATTAACGGATCTTACTTGGGGTCAGGCCTTGTCATCTTGAAAAGATATTTTCTCGCGCTCTTGCCCTTATGACATTCATTTGGATAAGGCCTGATCCCATGCAAGAAAGGTTGAAGGTTAATTGTTGCTCAGGGGGAGGCCGCTCAAAAAATTAGGCCAAAAAATAATTAATTCTATCTGACACCTAATCTTTGTTTGGTTTCTTGGATCAGTTTATTGAATTTATCTAAGTAGACTTTCTGCTCAGCCTCAATCTCTTTAATATCCTTTTCCTCGAATTCGATTTCTTTCAGCATATCGTCCATATCTCTTTTCTCTGCATCGGATAGGTCCTCTTCGTCTTTTTCTCCATATTTTTTGTTAAATTTATCGGTAAGCTCACCTAATTTTTTGGTTCTCCTTTGGAGCTCTTTGACATTCTCGTTGTATTTTGCGTTTTCAGAGGAGGTGAAGAAAATACTTTCAGCTAATTCCATGGCTTTTTTTGAATTTCTAGCAGAGAGGAAGCTGGCATCGAGCAGGTAACGGATCGCTTCTGGGGAGACTGAGGGATTTGACCTGACCTTATCAGCAAGAATAATTCCGACATAAAACGCCATTTCTCCACTTTTCTGTTTTCCGTAAGCCAGTTTGAAGTATTTCAACGCTTCTTCTTTTTTCTTGTTTTTGTAAAGGGATTTAGCGTAGAAAGCATAGCTTGGGAAGTCTTTCAGAACCGAAACGGGAATTTCAAAAGCCTTTTCCGCATCCCTATAAAATCTAGTATCATAAAGGGATTTTCCTATCTTCTTCAGGCTGGTGGCGATTTGAGCATTTTTTAAGATATTATAGGAATTTATATAGGAATCAACAGCATCTTTGAGGTAGTTCGATTTTTCCAGAGCTTGTCCATGAGTAAAGTAGCCGGCTCCTATAAATTTATCCCATTGCTCTGGAGTTGCATCTGAAGAATTATTATTTTTAGCGGCTTTGGCAATTTGGACGACTTGAGAGGCGTAGTTTTTGGCCTTTTCCAGATTCAGACCGCGTTCACTATAAACAGCCGAAACTGTTAATAATACATTGCATTTAGTGAGGTCATCCAGGCCACCCAATGCCAGAGCTTTTTCACCATATTCTATGGTTTCTCTGACTGTCTTGCCCGCATAATTAGCCACACAGAGGGTGGCGTAGACAAAATTTTCGTATTGAGTCCCTTTGCCTGCATATTTTGCCAGGTATTCTTTGAGGAGCTTTACTCTTTGGGCGGCATTTGGGGTAGTCATAGCTTTGATGTAGTCATCGTTAGCAGCTATTTGAGCTGACAAAGAAGCAGAGATAAAAAGGATTGTAATTAATGTAGTCAAGGCTGTTCTTTTCATTTTTGGACCTCTAATCAAAATTTTATGCATAATAGCGCGGAGGGGCTAAAATGTCAATATAATATATAACTACTATAGTTTATGGAAACAATAATATGATAGCAAAATACATGCCAAATTTAAAGAAAGAGAAAATGGGGCCAGAGAAAATGGGGCCAGGCCCCATTTTCTTCCTTACGGAAAAAGTAGCCTGTCCCCTTTTTCTTTGGAATCATGGGTTTGGACATTTTAAGAGGTGTGGTATAGAATAACGTAAAAATGAGCGACGGAAAGCAGGATTTCCCGGTTTGTTTTTTGGAAAACATGGGAAAACACTTAAAAAAATCTGTGCCTCTTCGAGATTATTCAAACTTTAAGATTGGCGGTAAGGCTGATTATTTTTTTGAAGCGGTTTCTATCACCGAGCTGGTGAAATCTATTCTTTTAGCCAGAGAACGCTCGTTTCCGTACTTCATTATCGGAGGGGGATATAATATTCTTTTTGATGATGAAGGATTTCGCGGCCTCATTATCAGAAACTGCGTGCAGGGCATAAAGCAGATCGGGGAAAAAGCAGAGATAGAAGTATTAGCTGGTACTCGTTTGGAGGATTTGATCAACTTCTCGATAGATAAAGGTTTGAGTGGCTTTGAATTTCTAGCGGGTATTCCTGGAACCGTAGGCGGTGCTGTATTTAGCAACGCTGGTGCCTTCGGCCATAGCATCGGAAAATTTTTAAAGGATGCTGAAATCCTCAACAGGAAAGGAAAAAGAGTTAAGGTCAAGAGAGATTATTTTGAGTTTAGATACCGCCATAGTATCCTGAGTAAACAAAATGACGTGTTCTTAAGAGCTGTTTTTAAACTTCAACAAGGAGAAAAAGGAGAGATAAAATCACGGATTGAAGAGAATTTGGAGAAAAGGAAAATCAATCATCCTCCGTGGGATGCGGCTTATGCTGGGAGCTATTTCAAGAATCCTGTTCTTCCTGACGGGAGAAGAGTCCCTGCTGCCCATTTTTTAGATGAAGTCGGAGCCAAAAATATGAAAGTCGGCGGAGCGGTTGTTTATGGGGGCCATGCGAATTTTATCATCAACAAGGAGAAAGCGTCAGCTCAGGATGTTCTTAGTCTTGCCCAGGAACTCAAAGAGAGAGTGAAAGAAAGATTTGGTGTCGATCTTGAAGAAGAGGTTATTTTCCTTCCAGCAGGTTCTTCAACACCTTAATTTTTTGGGGAGAAACATTTCCCTCTTTTTCGGCTATTTCCAGTGCTTGGGCAGCCAGCTTAGTGTATGTTTCATAATAAGGGGGGAAATTTCTTAGAGCTTCAAGATGCTTTTGTATGGATTCCTGATCCCCTCTTATTACGGGACCGGTTAAAGAGGTTCTGATGTTAAGTTTCTTTACATTATGTAAAGTCCCTTTCACTAAAGGGAGGAGAATCTGGAGTGCCTTTTCTTCCTGAAGATCTATCTGCTTAAGAAGAGACACCGCCATTTCCAGAAGAACAACAAAAAAGTTAGAAGCCGTGCTGCAGGCCGCATGGTAAAGAGCCTTATCCTTCGGTTGAAGGATAAGGGGATGGCCTCCTAGTTTTCTAACGATTTTCGAAGATAAATCTAAGGCCTCAGTACATCCCTCTAGTCCAAAATATATGTTTTCAAATTGTGCTGGGGGAGTTTTCTTTTGGGCAAAGGATTGGACTGGATGGAGGGAAGCAGTAAAAGCGCCTTTGTTCTCTAAAGGCTTGAGGACTTCAGAGGGGATGAGGCCTGAGCAATGAAAAACAAATTTTTTTGACCAATTAATGTCTGAGCCGGCAAGCACTCCTGTAACCTTTTTAATCTCTTCATCGGGTAAACATAAAAAGACGATTTCTCCCACTCTTGCTGTCAGGATGTTATCAATAGAAGCTATTCCTTCTCCTATGATTTTCCTGCTTTCCTCAACTGAAGAGTTCGTTTTGCAGGACAACGCCTTAATCTTATAGCCTTTTTTTGAAAGAGCGTGGCCCAGCGAGGTTCCCAATCTCCCCGCGCCTATTATGGAAACATCAGTCATTTTTCATCCTTGAAAATCTTGAGCCACTGATTTATCTCTAAAGGAGAGAGCGAGGTGACTTTTTTCTCTATTTCTAAAGATTTTCTGTGTTCTTTCAGCGCTGTTTGAAGCTCGCGGCTAAATTCTTTAGAGCTCAAGGGGGTAGCTCTCTTGGACTTGGCGAACCTTCTTATCTCACGGTCTGAGCTGACCACATAGAATCTTCTTAAATCTGTTTGTTTTGAAATTATTTCTTTTATGGTCTCATCAGCATTCCCGCCCAAAGGAGGGAAGATTACGGAAAATTTTTTTTTCTGGAAGGCTTCACCTACCAGATTTAAGTCTGCAATTCCGTCGAAAACCAGGAGCACTCTCGTTTTTTTCAGACGCTGGAAAATTAGAAGCTTAGAGACCAGGCGGTATTTAGCCTTGGGATCTTTGATATTGCTGGGCGAAGAATATCCGATAAAATTGTTTCCATCGATTAAATAAGCCACTTGAGGAGGTTTGAATACGAAGAGAAAGAGTTTAAAAAGCTACAGTGTGTAAGATTCTCCAGGCTTGAGGATGATGACTTCTGCTTTATCTCCTACTCTTTTTTTAAATTCCTCAGGATCGGCGCTGACAATGGGGAAAGTATTATAATGGACGGGAATCACTTTTTTTGTCTTGATGAACTCCACTGCTTTGGCCGCGGAGGGAACGCCCATGGTGTATCTGTCTCCGATAGGAATAAAGCTCAGGTCTGGGTTAAAGAATTCACCTATAAGTTTCATATCATAGGTCAATCCTGTATCGCCTGCATGGTAAATTGTCTTGCCGTCCATCTCGATAACAACTCCAGCTGGATCGCCCTTTTCGGCAGAGTGGAGAGCTTGCACCATGTGAATTTTAACTCCCTTTGCTTCCACTGTACCTCCGATATTCATTCCCTCGACTGTTATGCCCTCTGCTTCACCATCTACTGCTATCTCATGGATGCCAACGAGCGTAGCGCCTGTTTTTTTGCAAATAGCAAAGGAGTCTCCTAAATGATCACCGTGATAATGGGTGACAACGACAACATCTGCATCTGAAATCTCGTCACAAGTGGCTGAAGCAACAGGATTGTCTGTTAAAAAGGGATCGATGTATACAGTTTTTGAACCCTGCAGTTTTATTCCAGAATGTCCTAACCAAGTAATTTCCATTGTCCTTACCTCCTTATTATATTGGGGTCAGACCTTTCAAACTTTTATAATTTTGAGATTTTATATATCTCTCAATTAAGCTTGATTATTTCAATCTTGAAAAAAGTTCAATTTATGAAAGTTTTGAAGGTCTGACCCCATTATTCTCTTATTCTCTGTTAACCTGGAGGCCAGTTCATCCATCTTCCACCCAAGAGATGAAGGTGGATGTGAAAGACTTCCTGGCCCGAGTCGCTCTCTGTATTGAGCACTATTCTATAACCTTTTTCAGCGATTCCTTTTTCTTGTGCAATCTGCCGCGCTTTGAGGAGCAGGTGGCTTAAGATATTCTTTTTTTCCTCGGGGATTTCATTTAGTGAGG
>JABAOH010003517.1_pt1 | contig 17077 bp, 16 predicted proteins | sample 7062181 | NCBI WGS metagenome assembly JABAOH01 (sample SAMN14538630, study PRJNA623070) | marine sediment metagenome | biome: marine biome [ENVO:00000428]; feature: marine pelagic biome [ENVO:01000023]; material: deep marine sediment [ENVO:00002113]; isolation source: pool of 5 deep marine... | reverse complement strand
CCTCTACGCGCTCATCTATCTCCTCAGGTGCCAGGCCCAGCAATTGCAGACCGAACGCCACCTCATAGAGCAAACTCATGGTGAGGAATTGATTCTCGGGATCCTGAAACACCATGCCAGCCAAGGGTGGTCGGGTTGACTGTCCCAAGAACCTCCCTCGCGCCACTCCGTCCACCACATTGGCTTCCCTATCGACCCTGGCGACCAAGGCGCCCATGACTTCGACTGACCCTCTAAAGTGCTGGTTGATCATGTTCCCAGGGACCCGCGCTTCGTGCGGTATCAGTCCCATGATTGTCCTGCAGATGGTGGTCTTCCCTGCCCCGCTAGGTCCTGTGATACCAAAGAACTCACCCTTCTCGATCTCTAGGTTGACGCCCTCAAGAGCCCAAGGGTTCATCTGCCCCATAAGAGCGGGGTATCTCCAGTGCAGATTATCGATCTTGACAACACTCATCTAATCGCCTTTGCTCCTTGCCTAAGATCCGAATCCCGAAACCAGGTTCAGGACTGCTTCTGTGAAATTCACCCCCGCCACGAGCACTGCCACGACCAGAGCCAAGGTCGCAAGGATGAGAATCCAGTCGACCGCTCGGAGCGGTCTTACCTCACGATAGATGGCCGGCTTGGAACTCATGTCATAGCCGCGGGCGCTCAACGCATCGGATATCTCGGTGGAACGGCGCATCATGTTGGCGATCAGAGGTACCGAGAGATAGGCCACATCCTTCACCTTGGCCAAGAAGTTCTTCTTGCGGACATTGATCCCCCGCGCAACCTGGGCCTGGCGGATCGTTGAGAAGTCCATGACAGCGATATTCAGAGATCGCACGCCCAAGGAGGAGAAAAGGCAAATCGTGTATGGCATCCTCGGCACCTTGCGTAGCGCTCCTATCATCTCGATGTCTCGAGTTGTCAGGATCAGCAAGAAGGTCAGAAGTACCATGGCAGCGTACCCGATCACCTTCGTGCCTGCGACGTAAACCGTCCGATCTGAGATCACCAGCGTCAGCGGCTGATGCAACGGAAAGGAGAACAAAGTCCGGGAGAGATTGAGCGGAGTCCGGCTGATCACGAAGGCAGCCACAACGGCCCCCACCATGCCCCACACAAGCTGTCTCGTGTGGAGATAGTAGCCCACGACGATACCCACGAAGGCTATCATGGCCGCGGATATCCCTACATTCATCACGCCGGAGTACATCTGTCGGGAGAACAGGATGCGGTTGCCTGGGTCGGGATTGAAAGCGATCCAGACCAGAAAAAGGCTCAGCAGCATGGGAAATATCATCACGAGGAACGAGCGGAAGAGCCACTTGATAACGCCACTCAGCCACAGGAGAACAACGGCCACGCCCAGCAACAGTATGCAGCCCAACGGGTCGGGACGAGAGGTGGACATCATCCTGAGAACGACAAAGGAGACGGCCAACACCATGAATGACTTGGCGATAGCGTGCAGACGGGCCAGCGGAGAATCCAAGGGCATGGAGAAGAGAAAAGTCCGTACCCACTTGCGTCCCTTACCGTGAGCAGGTGCCTCGACTGTGGCCTCTTGACTCATTCTGTTCCTTTCTGCACTGCCATCCTACTTCACGACCACTAGCGAATCACCTCGACCACGAGATCGTAAGGGCCAATCCCAGGTCGCCGCGCTCGTACCCTCTTGCCTAGTAGCTCACAAGCATCTGCTGAGAGACCCCACCCCCGCGCGCCGGAAGCCGCCCACACGAGGAGCATTATCCGCGCAAACCTAGGCAAGAGTGCACGCATAATGTCGGCTTTCGAGTAGAACAACTGCCATGATTTGCCAGCATCATGTCACAGGCGCACCTCTTCGGTGCGCCCGCTCTGGTCTCCAGCAGTGTTCGAACCCGCACGGAGGATTCACTCCGACGGATTCTGAGCTATGAGCCGTATCCGAATCCAGACCACACAATATGCAGGTATGTGTCTACCGAAGACGCCCATTTCTAGCAGATGACCGCCCATCGCAGGCAATCGTTCTCGGCAGGTCCGCAGCACTGAGGTCCGTGCCTTTCGCAACCACCCTGACATTCCACGCTGTGCGAGAGAGATGGTTCCTTGCACTGGACTGGCTCCAAGTCAGTCGCCTGGAAAACTCGCGTACTGACTCCGCAACACCTTCTTGTCAATCTTGCGGACGCTGGTTCTTGGGAAGTCCTCGACGAAGACGTAGTGGTCAGGCACCGCCCACTTCGTGATCACTCCCTCTGTCACGTATTTCATGAGGTGTTCTCTCATCGCCTCGGCCGTGATCCTCTCCCCCGCCCCCTCCACGGGGAGAATGATGGCCAGGGGGCGCTCACCCCACTTCTCGTCGGGCACACCGATCACCGCCGCTTCTAGTACGTCTTTCTGCAAGCTAAGCAGATTCTCCAAGTCCAGGGACACGATCCACTCGCCGCCGCTCTTGATGACGTCCTTCATGCGGTCCACAATCTGGATGTATCCGTACTCGTCCACGTTGGCCACGTCGCCCGTGTGGAGCCATCCTCCCGCCCACAGTTCCTGTGTGCGCTCGGGGTCCTTGTAGTAACCTGGGGTCAACCATGGACTGCGCACTACAATCTCTCCAGTCTGTATCCCGTCGCGCGCGACGTCCTTGCCGTCCGAACCAACCACTCGAATCTTCACCAGAGGCACGGGAAATCCCGTCTTTATCTTCACGTCCAGTTGTCTGTCCTCGCCCCACTCCTCCATGAAAGGCCTGAGATTGGCCAGGACGAGAAACGGGCACGTCTCCGATAGACCATAGCCGCCAGTGGCCTTGATGCCCAGCTCCTTCGCTGCCAGCGCCAGCCCCTTGGTTAGCCGGGCCCCACCGATGATGACTTTCCATTGGCTCAGGTCGAGACCCTTCGCAGCTGGGGACGTGATGACCATCTGCAGAATGGTGGGGACACAGTGGCTGAAGGTCACCTTCTCTCTCGTAATCAGTTGGAGAATCAACTCCGGGTCGTACCTGCCGGGGTAGACCTGCTTGAGGCCGAAGACGGTGGCTAGATAGGGAATCCCCCATGCATGGACGTGGAACATAGGGGTGAGAGGCATGTAGACGTCATGCTTGCTCAGGCCTCCATCGTTACCAAGCATCGCCACTGAGGTCCATCCAGCGAAGTTATGCAGGACCATCTGCCGGTGCGTGAAGTAGACCCCCTTGGGCCTGCCCGTCGTGCCCGTCGTATACGACAGCGTGGCCTGTGTGTTCTCGTCCATATCCGGCAGCTGGTCGAGGGCAGACGAGTCCGAGAGCAGCTCCTCATACTCGGCATCGACCCAGTAGATGTCCGGTTTCTCCCCGCCGTCGGTGATCACGATGTACTTGCGAATGGACGGAACCCGGGTGCGAACCTGCTCCGCTAGCGGCACGAAATCCTCGTGAAAGATGAGCACCTCGTCCTCCGGGTGCTCGATGGTGTAGATCACGTTCTCAGGGGCCAGGTTGGGATTGATGGTGTGAAGAATGGCACCGATTCCGGGGATGGCGAAGTACATCTCCAGATACCGGTGGCTGTCCCACTCGATCACCCCAACCTTGGTACCTTTCTGGACCCCCAGCCGTAGAAGAGCAGAAGCCAGCCTGAGGACTCTATCATACATATCTGTGTAGGTGTGGCGCAGTTGCTGCCGGTAGACGATCTCCTGATCGGGAGCCCACGCTACACCCTGTTCAAGTAGATGCTTGAGCAAGAGCTGGAAATCATAGGCGGCCATCGCTGCCTCCGTCTGTCGTTCCGTGGACAACAGCCTTCACGATGCGCAAAGCCATTGGCACTGATCCTTCCCATCTGCCGTGGTTTCATTGTAGTCTCATCGGGAGTTGGACGTCAACCGTTCGCCTCAGGTTGTTGTTCAGCGATCCCGTTGGACCTTGGGCCGACAAGCAGCAAAGGCCTCAGGTTTTCCGGAGGAGGTCACACGCCAGTAGCCAACGGACTTGACAACCCGTCAGGACCAGAGTAGAATCGGAGACCGACCGGTCTGTCTCTCCGTCCCATGGGGAGCGATCATGACGAATCTAAAGGAAAAAATCATCCACGAGTCCTTGCGACTGTTCTCCCTGAAAGGGTTCTTGAGCACGTCTATTGACGATATCCTGACTGCTGCGAACGCTTCAAAAGGCGGCTTCTACAATCATTTCCCCACCAAAGAGGCACTGTTCTTTGAGGTCTTGGCAGAAGCGCGAAGGGTCTGGCGCGAGAGGTGTCTGTCAGGTCTGGACGAGATCGAAAGCCCGGTGGGGAAGATCGTAAAGCTCTTGGAAAACTACAGAGACCAGTATCTGAAAGATACCGAGTATTTGCCTGGAGGTTGCATCTTCGTCACGTTTTCCGTTGAGATGGATGACCAGTTGCCCCATCTGGCCAAAGAGGTCAACGTAGGGTTCGTACGGCTCAAAGCAATGATTCAGAGGCTCTTGGACGAAGGAAGGCAATCGGGTGAATTGAGTAGCAATGCCAGTACCGGCGCCATAACGGAAATGTTGTTTGCCGGCATGCTTGGTGCTTCTGTCATTTATGGAGTAGATAAGTCGACTGACAGCCTTGACAAGTCGATAGACACTCTTATCGAGTATCTCGAGGAGCTGAAGCGATAGGATTGTCCGGCGCGCACGGCTTGGCGACAGACACACCGTGAAGGCTACTCTTGACGCTGGCTAGCCCGTCTCACCATCGTCGAAGGGGTGTACGGTGCACCTTGAGCACGACATGCGACACTCACCGAGTTCTCCAGAACCGGAGATGCGGGATTGCGGGAGGTAATTGGCGCAGGATCCAACCGCCGCCTATCGAACTAGACTGGAAAGATTCGTGTATGATCTGCTACACCGGCGGCACCACTGGCCTGCCCAAAGGGACGATCTTGCACTACCGCTGTGTCACCACCAACTCGGTCAACACCGTCGTCAGCTGGGGACTGCGCCCAGACGACGTGATACCGCAGCATATGCCTTTCTTTCATACCCGCCTACTCAATGTCCTCACAACACCGCTGGTCCACATCGGAGGCACAAGCATCGTTTGCGGCAACCCTCGACATTGACCAACTCTTCGACCAGATCGAGGAGCTAGGGGCAACCTTCTCTTTCGCTGCCCCGACCATGTTCCTGATGATGATCCAGCACCCGAGCTGGCAATCGCTCGATCTTCAAGCTTGCGGGGAATAGACAAGGAATGGGAGTAATGCGCCTGAATGGGAGAGTAGCCCTCATCACTGGAGGGGCGGCCGGCATCGGCAAAGCCACAGCCGAACGTTTTGCCGAGGAAGGGGCGAGGGTCGTCATCTGCGATGTGAACGAAGAGCTTGGGCAAGCTGCGGTTGGGGCGCTCAGCCCGGACACCAGTCCTGAGACAAGCTCCAGACACAGCTTCTACAAGGTCGATGTCACCGACCGGAAGGCGGTACAGGACTGGGTAGAGGATGTGGTGGATAAGTATGGGCGCATAGACGTGCTTGTCAACAACGCCGGCCTCCTGCGTGACGCCACCCTGGTCAAGGTCAAGAACGGTGATCTGGTCAAGCAGATGTCTGAAGCCGATTTTGACTCAGTGGTAGCCGTCAACCTCAAGGGTGTGTTCAATTGCACGCAGGCCGTCGCGCCCCATATGATCCGGCAAGGGGGAGGTGTGATCCTCAATGCCACCTCTGTCGTCGGGCTGGATGGGAATTTCGGCCAGACGAACTATGTCGCCACCAAGGCGGGCGTGATAGGCATGACCAAGGTCTGGGCGCGCGAACTCGGCCCCTACAGCATCCGGGTCAACGCCGTAGCGCCAGGCCCCACCGCCACGGAGATGATCAGCTCCATGCCAGAAAAGATCCTGGATCGTTTCAGGGAGCGCACACCCCTGGGTCGACTGGCCGAGCCGTGGGATGTCGCAAATGCTTACCTCTTCCTGGCGTCTCAGGAGGCGAGGCACATCTCAGGGGTGGTGCTGCGGGTGGATGGCGGCATTGTGGTCGGGACGTGAGCAGGGCAACCAGAAGGATGAACTCACCAAGCCAGGTAGCCGTGGGCATCGTCAGTGCCGGGATGTACATGCCAGAACGGGTTCTGAGCGTGGCCGATATCGCTCAAGCAAGCGGACTCCCGGGTGGGTGGTTCGTGACAAGCTGGGCATCAACGAGAAACGCACGGGTGGGGCCGGACGACCTCCCCGACCAGATGGCCGTCCGGGCCGGGCATCAGCTGGGTGTGGGGTGCCACCTGCGTCAGATGGGGACCGTGTGACACGTGAACAGAGACTCATACATAGATCCAATAGCGCTTCGTCTCACACTATGGTAAGTTTGGCAAACGCTTTGGGGTAGGCAAAGCGACAGAATCAAAGGAGGCAAGAAATGATTGACTTCACGTTCACCGAAGAGCAGGAGATGTTCAGAAAAGCAGCTCGTGAGTTTGCAGAAACTAAGGTCGCTCCCAAGGTTCCTGAGATGGAGGAAACCGGCAAGATGAGTGACGAACTCATCAAAGCCCTGGGTGAGGCCGAGATGATGGCACTGACCATTCCGGAAGAATTTGGCGGTCTTGGCTTGGGCTTCACTGCCCGTCTGATCGCACTAGAAGAAATCAGCAGGGTGTCCGTGGCGACGGCGATGACGCTCCAAATCTTTGGGCTCGGTATCGATCCTATCATGAGGTTCGGCACCGAGGAGCAGAAAAAGAGATTCTTGCCCGGATTGGCAAAGGGTGAACTACTGGCCAGCGTAGCGGTGACCGAGGCGACCGGGGGTTCTGATCCCAAGAGCGGCCGCACGTCCTACAAGAGGGATGGGGACGATTTCATTATCAACGGGCGCAAGATCTTCATCACCAATTCCCATATTGCAGATACGATTGCCATCCTCGCCAGGGCTGAGGACGACCCTGAAGTGTTCTCGACCTTTGTCGTAGAGAAAGGGATGGAGGGATTCAGGCCAGGGCATGAAGAGCACAAGATGGGCATGCGCGGCTGCAATACCGGTGAGTTGATCTTTGAGGATTGCCGGCTTCCCAGCGAGAACTTACTGGGAGAGGAAGGGAGGGGTATGCGCGTTTCCATGTCTGCCATCGGCGAGGTCGGGAGATCCGGTATGGTGGGCTGTGCCCTTGGGTTGCACACCGCATGCCTGGAGGAATCCGTCAAGTTCGCAAACGAACGAATCCTCTATGGAAAACCGATCAGCAACCTGCAGACGATCCAAAACAAACTGGCGGACATGAAGATCGATCTGGAAGCTGGCCGTCTGCTCGGATATCGAGCGACATCCATGCAAGACAAAGGCTTGCGCGCAAGCAACGAACTCGCTGCGGCCAAGTACTTCACAACGGAAGCCGCGCAGAAAGCGGCGAAAATGGCCGTTGACATACACGGTGGTTGGGGCTGCATGGAAGAGTATGCGGTCACCCGCTACTTGCGCGATTCCTTCGTTCTAGGGCCATCGGCAGGTACGTCTGACATCATGAAGGTCATTGTCGCTCGCTGGGCACTTTCGTAGGCGGGACGGGATTGCGAGGCAGCATTCCGCGTTTGAGCTAGAGTCCAAACTCCGATCATTCCATTAGGGATGACTGAGAACTGAGGCCGCCTCCTTATGCGATAGCCAAGGCCTGGCACACGTGCCGCGAGCCGTGTTGCCAATCATTCCGCTGGGTCGAGGATGGTGGCCAAGCCAAAGTACGATCTATTTGTCCAACTCACGAGAGGGTCGTGACAATGCTCAGGATTGTCGTATGTGTCAAAGCGGTTCCTGACCCTGAACAAGCATCCAACATCAGAATAGATCCTGTGACCAGGGCCCTCATGCGGGGTGACGTTCCACTGGTAATCAATCCCCTCGACAGGAATGCGATGGAGGCAGCTCTCCAACTCAAAGAGGAACTCGATGCGCATATCACGATATTGAGCATGGGCCCTCCCCCGGCAGGCAACATCGTCAAGGAATGTTTGGCCTTGGGCGCCGACGAAGGGATCCTGCTCTGCGATGCGGCCTTTGCCGGTGCCGATGCCTATGCGACCGCCTATGCCCTTGCCAAGGGCATAGAGAAGGTCGGCTCCTATGACGTCATCTTCTGCGGAATGGCCAGTAGCGACAGCGGCACGGAGTGGGTCGGCCCGCAAATCGCCACGTTCTTGGGGATACCGGTGGTGACAGCGGTGAAAGAGATCGTCGAACATGACAGCGAGTGGTGGAAGGTAAGGGCCAGTCTGGAGAATGGACACCGGCTGGTGCAAGTAGGACTCCCCGCGGTCTTGACGGTGACCAGAGAGCTTAACTGTCCGAGAGGACTCAGCTTTTCGGGGATTGTCAAGGCCAGAGAAAAAGAGATTACCCTGTGGGGAATTGATGACTTGAGCGTGCTCGAAGAGTCCGTGGGCTTGAAAGGGTCGCCAACCATAGTGTCGAACATGACAACTATGGAGAGCAAACGGCAAGTGAAAATGATCTCCGGCACCAGGGAAGAAAAGGCCGAACAGCTGATCCGGAAGCTGGCCGAAGCAGGCGTGATATAGGGGAAGCCCAAAACAAGATGTCGGAAGCATACGGCCCCGTGTGGGTGGTCGCTGAGCAGGTTGACTCTCGGATTCTCACTGTATCCCTCCAACTCGTTGGTCACGGGCGAGATCTGGCTAACGAATTGGGGAGCTCCGTGGATGTTGTTCTTCTGGGGGACGGACTGGACGGACAAACCCGGCGCTTATTTGCAGCTGGCGCCGACAGGGTCTATCTCGGGAACGCCCCTGACCTGGCCCAGTATCAGCCGGAGATGTACACCGAGATCATCGTCAAACTCGCAAGAGAGCAGCAGCCGGAAATCATGCTTATCGGCTCGACGCCCACGGGAAGGGAATTGGCGCCGCTGTTGGCAGCCCGACTGGAAACCGGATTGACGGCTCACTGCATCGATCTGGTGCTCGATGAGAACCGGATCTTGGAGCAGAGAGTCCCTGCCTACGGGGGCCTACTTTCGATTGTCTGTCCAGAACGTCGCCCACAAATGGCCACCGTTGCGCGAGGGGTCTTCCCGATGCCCGCGCTGGATGAGAGCAGAACGGGGGAGATTGTACCGCTTGATGTTCCCGATGGAATCCCTGGCCGCATTCGAACACTTGAAGTCATCCTTGAGGAACCAAGAGGTGTGCCCCTTGAATCGGCATCCATCGTCGTTGCTGGCGGCGCTGGAGCAGGCGATCTCGAGGGCTGGGGCAAGATCGCCAATCTAGCCGAAGTGCTTGGCGCCGCACTGGGCTCCACGCGACCGGCCGTCGATGAAGGCTGGACCGGGCTGGAGACAATGATCGGGCAGAGCGGCAAGATGGTGAGTCCGGAACTCTACATCGGGGTGGGATTGTCGGGAGAACAACAGCACATGGTAGGAGTGGTAGATGCCAAGGTTATGGTAGCCATCAACAACGATCCCAAGTCACCGGTATTCGAACACGTCGACTATGGCATCGTTGAAGACTGCAGGGAGTTCATTCCAGTATTCATGGAGAAGATCAAAGAATACCAGGAGAAGGTGCTCGCCTGCTGATTGATAGGGAATGAAGCATGAACTATCTGAGAAGGAGGTTGTCATGGCAGATTTGAAGGAAGTAGATTCGGCTTTGAACACCTATGTCCGGCCTCTCACCTTCCCACTGGCCATCAAGATGCTGAAATCGGAAGACGAGATCCCTAATAGAACCCGTCGACCCTTCCAGCAGATGAAGAAGAGGGTAGCCATCTGCCAGGGATTCGGCATGGCAAGGAAGCTAGGTTGGGCGGTAGCTATGGGCAAAGAGGACATGCAATGCTCTCTGGGGGCGGCTCCCTTTGGTTTCTTCAAGAACATCGACTTCTATAACGAGGGGAACCTGGCCGAGGGCATGTTCACTGCTTCAAAGGAGCTCGGAAAGAAGGAAGAAGACCTCGTTGATCGTTTTGAGTATGGCCTTTATAGTCATATCATCGTGGCACCTCTGCACCGCACGGCTTTTGAGCCTGATCTCTTCATGATCTACGCCAATCCGGCCCAAATCATGAGGCTCATTCACGGCGCGCTCTACAATGAGGGAGGTGCCGTTCGGTCTTCAGCCATGGGAAGGCTGGGATGCGCATCCATAATAACTGTCATGAAAGAGAGGGAATGTCGCTATGGCGTTCCCGGCAACGGAGACAGGATTTTCGGCATGACCCAGGATCATGAGATGACTTTCTTGATTCCCTCCGCGAAGGCGGACACGGTGTTGGACGGATTGGCCAAGACCCACAAGGCCGGAGTACGATATCCCATCACCAGCTTCTTCAATTTCGAAGCGACATTCCCTCCGTCCTACCAGGAGCAGATGAGCATCTGGAAGGAAGAGGGGGAACTCTAGACGCAGGTCGCCAAGGGAGGCTCTGGAGCACGGCAGATGCTGAAGTCCGCACAGGAGCGACACGGAGTCAGCAAGTCGTCTGCCACTGACGCCTGAGCCATCACGAGGTGGCACAGGCTAGGAGCCGTGGGGTGCTGGCGAAGCAGAAAAGAACTAGGAGGCACAACAGGTAGCATGGTCAGCGAGGAAAGACGCGCTGAGATTCTTGAGAAGCTGAAGAACGGCGTGATCAGGTTCGACGAGGATCTGGTCAGCGAAGCCAGTCACGAGGCGCTGGAAGAGGGAATGGACCCTTACGAGGCCATCATGGATGGTCTGGCGGCAGGCATGGACGTTGTGGGCGAACTTTTCTCCAAGAAAGAGTATTTCGTCCCCGAGATGCTGATGTGCGCGGACGCCCTGTACGTGGGCCTGGACATCCTGGGCCCTCACGTGGAGATGGATGAGAGCCACCAAGCTGCTGGCGAGGTGGTCATCGGCACGGTGGAAGGCGATGTCCACGACATCGGCAAGAATCTGGTGAAGACGATGTTTGAGATCGCCGGCTTCACAGTCCACGACTTGGGCAGAGATGTGCCTCTGGACAAGTTCGTGGAGGAACAACTCAGAACTGATTCGGACATCGTCTGCCTCTCGGCCATGATGACCACCACCATGCTCGGCATGAAGACGGTGATCGAGAAGTTGAAGGCCAAGAACCCCGATGTGAAGATCATGATTGGGGGCGCGCCCGTATCGATGGAGATCGCCGAGAGATGGGGCGCCGACGGATATGCGCCCGATGCCCACAACGCCCTGCAAGAGGCTCTGAACATGATCAAAGGCTTGCGGGAGATGCAGGCTCAGAAATAGGAATTGGCAACACTTCCCCTGTGGCTGCTGTAGATGGGAATCTGGCCAGAAGAAGGAGAACCATAGCATGGAAGGATATACCGGGAGACAGAGGATTTCTGCGGCCTTCAAGAAGACATTTACTGATCAGGACCCGAGTATCGATAGGATCCCCGCCTACCCCTTCACGGGCCACTGCAACGCTCAACTAATAGGGGCATCCATCAGGGAGTTCGTGCTGGATCCGAAGGTCTTCGTGAAGGCACAGTTGGCGGCTTATGAGCGTTACAAGCCGGACATCCTGCTCATGATGTGGGACTTGCAGATGGACGTTGAAGCAATGGGCAATGAGCTTAGGTTTCCTGAAGACAGCGTCTCCGTCTCCACAAAACCGGCTCTGGAGGACAAGGCAAGACTCAGCAGCCTCAGGCTTCCGGACCCCAGGAAAGACGGGCGCCTCCCCGGCTACTTGGAAGCCCTGGCCGAAGCAAGACAGGCAGTCACCGATTCCATCGTATCTGGAGTCATTGCCGGGCCTTGGACAACAGCTACGGGCCTCAGGGGGGCGACCGAGCTTATCAGGGACGCGTTGAAGGACCCGGACTACGTCCACGAACTGATGCGATTCTGCACAGAGGCGGCCATCGGGTTCGCTGAAGCCATTGTTCCACTGGAGGTGGGGCTTGGGTATTCCGAGGCTCCTGCATCCTGCAGCCTCATCTCTCCCGAGATGTACCGGACTTTCGTCTTACCTTACCACAAGCAGATCGTGGATCACTTCAAGGAGAAGAAAGTGGGGTTGGGTCTCCACATTTGCGGATATGCGGATCCCATACTGGAGGATATGGTCAACACCGGCGTGACCAATATCAGTATCGACGCTCCCACGGATCTGGCCAAAGCTGTGGAGGCCACCAGGGGCAAGGCAGTTCTCATCGGCAACATCGACACTAATCTCTTCCTTGCCGAGAGCAGAGATGAGATGAAGCAGGCCATCAAAGCATGTCTTGATGTGACTCCGGAGGATAGCGGGTTTATCCTTGCGACTGGTTGCGAGGTGCCGGCTATTGCCCAGCCGGAAGAGATCGACTGGTTCATGGAACTGGTCAATGAGCTCGGCAGCTATGACTAGCCCGACTGGCCGAATGAGGAGTAACATCTATGGCACGAGTGAACAAGGGGATACACCCCGGCGAGTCCATCGAGTTCATCGAACCCGATGGCTGGTCAAGCCGCGAAGCCTGAGCTTTGCTGAAGGAGCTCACACGTCCGTACTCAACTGGTTCTAATTTGACAACAAATCCAAGGAAGGGTAGAATTGCAGACCGACCGGTCTGTCTGGGTATCTCATGAGTGACATTCGGGTTGAATCTAGGCCAGAGAATCACCTCTTTGTCCTTGGGACCGTTGGGCTTCAAGAGATGTCTACGGATTTGCCCACCATCGAGATTTGCTCGCCCACATCATTGGAACGGCCAAGACACTCGAAGCTTTCTTGGCCGGAATCGCAAGCGTTTCTCTCTCAAGAGGTCATCATCAACGCCCGCCGCGTGCTATGCAATACTGAATACGCCAGAGCATGCGAGGTGTCCGAAGAAGTGGCGAAAGAAAGGAGGTGACGCCAGCGACTGTTCAGTGGTGAGACCCAATGCAGAACTTTCTCGTCACAAAGATTCACTAGACACAAGGAGGAAGCGATGAAAACCAATGCATGGAAGCTAGTGAGCGTGGCGCTCGTTGTGGGTGTGCTGATCGCGGCCATGGCCGGCTGCGGGCCTCCGGCACCGCCACCGCCGGAAGCCACCGTGCCGCCGGAGGCCACCGCGCCCCCGCCACCGCCTGAGCCGACGCCTACCCCAGTCCCTGAGCCCAAGCACCTGGTGATTGCCGCCGACGTCCAGTATAGCGAAACCTTTGACATCTCTACCATGGTCTACTCGGACTGGCCCCACGGGATGATCTACGACACATTGGTGAGCGTCGACCCCGACTACAATCTCGTGCCCGGAGCGCTGGCGGAAGGGTGGGAGGTATCCGATGATGGTACGCTCATCACCTTCTACCTGAAAGAGGGTGTGACGTTCCACGACGGTTCCGACTTCAACGCCGGGGTAGTCAAGTGGAATATCGAAGAGCACCAAAAGGAGGGGAAGGTTGTCGGGTACATGTACAACCCCATCACGGAGGTCGAGATCATTGATGACTACACGGTTGCCTTTCACTATGATGCGCCGTTCCCGGCTCAGTTCTACTACCTTTCCGGTGCTTGGGGTCTCATCATGAGCCAGGAACAGTACGAGCGTCTCGGCCCCGATGAGTACGCCTCCAATCCCTCCGGCACCGGGCCGTTCATGCTCGAGGAATGGGTGTTCAATGAGTATTTCACCCTCGTCAAGAACCCGGACTACAACTGGGCAGCCGAGTGGACGGGGCACGAGGGGCCGGCCAACGTGGACAAGATCATCTACCGCATCATTCCCGAAGATGCCACCCGCCTGATCGAGCTGGAGGCCGGCGACACGCATCTGGTCTCGGAGGCCCCATGGCGCGAGATAGCAACCTACCAGGATGACCCAGACTACCAGGTCATCGAGAGCCCAGATGCGACCATATGGTTCATCGGCATGCACGTTGACGCGCCGATTGTCGCCGATCTGCGGACGAGGCAGGCTATCGGCCACGCCATAGACCGGGACCTGATCCAGGAGACCCTCTACGTGGGCCTGGGCCGGGCCACCGGCACCTACCTGGCGGGCGAGTTGCCGGCTGACCAGGGCGTAACCGCTCCCCTCTACGACCCGGCCGCGGCCGCGGATCTGTTCGCCGAGGCCGGCTGGGTGATGGGAGACGATGGCGTCCTGGTGGCCGAGACCGTGGAGGGCGTGGATGCGGGCACCAGGTTCGAGGTCGATTACTGGACCTATAATGATGATGAAGCCCGGCGGCTGGCTGAGGCAACCCAGAGCATGCTGGCCGAGGTAGGCATCAAGGCCAACATCGTACCCATGGACAAGCCGACGTACGACACGCAGCTGGAGGCCTACGGAGAATTCCTGGAGGCCGGCGGCCACTCGATCATCCTGCGCCGGTACACCTGGGACGGCCTTGATATCCTTCCCTGGTTCCACGACAGCTACTACCTGCCCTACCCCAACTACCTTGGGGTGAACGATCCCGAGTTGGACCAGATCTGGCTTGATTCTGAGGCTGTTCCGACTTGGGAGGAGCGTACTGACTCGTTCCGCGTAGGTCACCAGTTGCTCATCGACAGGTGGTACCCCTGGGCACCCATCTACCAGCGCCCCATGTTAATCTTTGCGCGTTCCACGGTCAAGGACTTGGAGCTCATCCCCTTGGTCCCAGGGGGGTGGACTACAGAAACCTCCGTGCTGGTCGACCTGGAGGAATAGGCGGTTGCCTTGCCTTCCAATAGCTGCTGCAGGGTGGCGAGCCTGTCACCCTGCAGCAGTATCTCGCAGTGAGCCCATGGCTGTCTTCCCTTTGGTCTGGGGGCCGCAATGATATCCTATCTCATCAGGCGCGTGCTGCTTGCCATACCGGTCCTCCTGCTGACGGCGCTTCTGGTCTTCTCGGCGCTACATCTCGCTGGTGGTGACCCGGTGATGATGTTGGTGCCAGCGATTGCGCCTCAGGAAACCAGGGATGCGGTTCGGGCCAAACANNCTGCGGGGAGACCTGGGCCGTTCAATCCTGAGCCGCCGGCAGGTGTCGGACTTGATCCTGGAGAAACTGCCGGTCACGGTGGAGTTGGGCGTGGCGTCTCTGGCTCTCGCCTATCTGGCGTCCATCCCCCTGGGTACCATCGCAGCCCTGAATCGCAACTCGTTTCTTGACTGGTCCTCCATGATCGTGGCGCTCATCGGAGTCTCCATGGCGGGCTTTTGGCTGGGGCTGCTCCTGATCTATGCCTTTGCGGTACACTTGAGGTGGTTTCCGCCCACCGGGCATGGTACCATCAGTCACCTGGTTCTGCCTGCCCTGGCCCTGGGGCTGCCCCGCGTGGGCCGGATCGCGCGCATCACCCGCTCCAGCCTGCTGGAGGTCGTGGAAGAGGACTACATCCGCACGGCGCGGGCCAAGGGACTTGCCGAAAGAGCGGTGGTGTTTCGTCATGCGCTACGAAATGCCCTGATTCCCATCATCTCCCTGCTGGGCCTCGACCTGGGCTACATCGTAGGCGGGTCTGTCGTCATTGAGCACGTCTTTGCCCGGCCGGGTATCGGAGATATGATGTTGCGCGCCATCTACTCCCGTGATTTTCCAGTGTTGCAGGGAAGCATGTTTGTCCTGGCCCTGGCCATCATCCTGAGCAACATCACCGCCGATGTCCTTTACTCATTTGTCGATCCCCGGATCCGCCACTAGCCCCTCAATTGAGTGACCGGAAGGATCTGAGACCCAGGCATCCTATGGAAGAACCGCAAGAAGCCCCCAAGGTGTTATCTGTTTTCGAATTTGAGGAGGAACCGCGTCGCAGAAGACAAGTCAGCACGTGGACTCGCTTGCGCCGCAGTCCCGGCGCGATGATCGGCGTGGTGCTGATCGTGTTGCTGTTGCTCGTGGCCCTGACGGCCGATCTCATCGCGTCTCAAGGGATAGACGACCAGGACCTGCGCAAAGGCCTCTTCCCGCCAAGCAGGGAATTCCCCCTGGGCACCGATGAGTTCGGTCGTGACATGCTCAGCCGCATCATCCATGGTTCCCGCGTCTCCCTGCAAGTGGGCATCATCGCCATGGTTCTCTCTGCGGTGGTCGGTGTCTTCCTGGGCCTGATCGCAGGTTACTTTGGCGGCCCAATTGACCATATTGTGCAGGGCATGGTAGATATCAGTTGGGCCTTCCCCACTGTCCTGTTCGCCATCTTTCTCGTCGCCGTGTTGGGCCCGGGGCTGACCAGCGTGATGATCGCCGTCGGGCTGGGCTACTGGGGAGGATACGCGCGCGTGGTGCGTGGTCAAGTGCTCTCCTTGCGCGAGTGGGAGTACATCACCGCCGCCCATGCCATCGGGGCCAGCGACTTGCGGATCATGGTCCGCCACATCCTGCCCAATGTCCTGGCGCCTGTCATCGTCATGTCCACCATGATGATGGCCGACGCCATCCTGATCGAAGCCACGCTGAGCTTTCTGGGCATGGGCGCACAGCCACCTGTACCCAGTTGGGGCTCTATCCTCTCCAGTGGTCGCTCATACCTGAGACTGGCTCCCTGGGTGACCCTCTTTCCGGGCATTGCCATCATGCTGACGGTGCTGGGTTTCAACTTGCTGGGCGACGGCCTGCGCGATGCCCTCGACCCCAGGCTAAGGAACGTCTGATACCTCTTTTGCCAGTACTACTGGGCCCAGGACAGGACCTGAGGTGACAGGTGACCCCCGACCAACGCGCTACAGTTGGGGGTCAGAAGCCCGGAAGAAAAGCCAATGGCAGATCTCGAGAATCTGAAGATCATACTCACCCAGGAAGAACAGGACATTCTCCGAGGCAGTCAGGGACGCACCAAGCAGAAGGTCATGGAGACCGTGGTCCTGTACGGCGAAGCCCTGGGCGCGGAACGACTAGTGAACATTGAAGGGGACGGGCATTTCGTCATACCCTGGTCCAGTCCGGGTATTGCACCACCTTTGGAGATGCTCGACGAGTTGGTGGCGGCCGGTCTCAAGACCACACACCCTTTCACCCTCGATCCAAGGGCGCCGCTGGATTTCGAGAACCTGAGCTTGAGGCCGACCCAGGAGCGAACTCTGGAAGAGATGTACCGGGACCAGGCGCGCTATGATGAGAGAATGCTGCAACTGGGGCTCCGGGACACGGATGCCTACACCTGCAGCCCCTGCCTGCCGCAGGTGGGCAACGTACCC
>JABAOH010012666.1_pt3 | contig 17080 bp, 12 predicted proteins | sample 7062181 | NCBI WGS metagenome assembly JABAOH01 (sample SAMN14538630, study PRJNA623070) | marine sediment metagenome | biome: marine biome [ENVO:00000428]; feature: marine pelagic biome [ENVO:01000023]; material: deep marine sediment [ENVO:00002113]; isolation source: pool of 5 deep marine... | reverse complement strand
TAAAACAAATTCTGGAGAAGAACTCAGAAAAAAGATACTTCAACCTGTGAAAAGGCGTCTGAACGAACTACGCAAAATTTCACGTCAGAAGCCCCCTGCACACAAACGTGCTAGAAGAAAACACAAGCCCAAAATCGCTACAGCAAAATCCCGAGCTCGAAAAGACTCTTAAGTCCCAAACAAACCCCTGAATTGGAAACATTGGTCGATCCAATGCGCCTGCAAAAAGAGAAAAAGAGGGGAGTTTGCAGGAGGAGGCTCCACGAGCAAAACTTTTGAATAGAAGTAGCTTTCATACCACTATACTTATAGTGTGGAAGAACATGACGCCTTTCGGAGCGAACTGAAATGAAGATAGCATTGCTGGTTTACGAATACCCTCCTAAGATCGTTGGAGGCTTGGGAACCTATGCCGCAGAAATAACGAGGAAGTTTGTTTTACTGGGCCACGATGTAACAGTTTTCACTATGAACGACGATAAAGGAGGTCTTCCAACTAGGGAGCTTCTACGCGGCATCGAGATCCATCGCCCAGTCCACATCGACGTATCTGACTCTCTGCCAGACGTGGTCGCAGAAGACGTAAGAAAGTGGGGTAGAGGAATTCAGTTCTTCTCCAAAATTCTTATGTACAATTACCTAAGCGCCTCAAAAATGATAAATGAACTTGTTCGAAGAGACGACTTCAAATATGATCTGGTGGTCGCCCATGACTGGCTCTCTGTAATCGCTGGCATCTCCATCAAAAAGGAATTGGGACTGCCCCTTGCTTTCCATGTGCACTCCAACGAAAGGGGACGAACTTTAGGCAACGGATCTGAAGTTGTAGGTAGCATAGAACGCCGGGGTGCACGAATGGCAGATTTGGTTGTAACGGTTTCTTACGCAATGCAAGATGAACTGATACAAGTTGGCTTCCCTGCAGAAAAAATTCAAGTATGTTACAATGGGGTTGACCCGGAAAAGTATAAACCTGAACGAGTAAGTGAAGAGAAGGTTATGGAAGTTAAACAAAGATATGGACTTGGAAACGACGACTTAATGACGCTTTTCATCGGGAGACTCGTATGGATCAAGGGGGTGGACAAACTGATTAGGGCCATGCCCCATGTTTTAGAAAAAGTTCCCAACGCCAAACTCGTAATCGTTGGTCTAGGGGACATGCGAGATTACCTGGAAAGGCTAGTTCGCAACTTAAATCTTCAAGACGTTGTCAAATTTCGTTTCGAATTCATACCTGAGGAAGAGAGAATCGCCCATTACGCAGCTTGTGACGTAGCCGTTTATCCAAGCCTGTACGAACCATTCGGAATCGTCACGTTGGAGGCGATGAGCATGGAGAAACCGGTGGTTGTTGGAGCCGCAGGTGTCAGCGGAATGAGAGAGATCGTTGTAACTAGCGGTCCAGATCAATGTGGTTTCCACATTAACCCAAACGACCCCGCGGATATCGCTTGGGGAATCGTCAACGCAATACAAGATCCTGAGAAAAAGGTTCAATTTGGTCGTAACGGCAGGAAAAGGGTTCTTGAAAATTTTACTTGGGAGCAAGCCGCTGAGAGGACTATTCAAAGTTATACAGAACTCTTGGAATCTGGAAAGCCACAAGATCCGGCTACTTGAACGTGTTTTAAATTGGAAGAGAAGCCATGTCGAGCAATGAGGTCCGAAAGGATTATTTGTTAGATCGTTGGGTCGTCATTGCTAAAGAAAGGAAGCGGAGACCCACCGACTTTGTGAAGAAGGGGGAAGAAAGGAAAGTTGACGTATGCCCCCTCTGTCCTGGGAACGAACATATGACCCCTCCAGCGGTCCTAGTATATCTTTCGTCCAATGGAGAAATTAGAAGGGAAAGGGATCAAAACGGTTTCCGCCACAAAAACTGGCTAGTAAGAGTAGTGCCAAATCTGTACCCAGCTTTTACCCCTCCAGACAACGAGAAGGTAAAGATTAAAGAAAGCCCTGTTCTCGCAAGGGCTTTCGGTCATCACGAAGTTCTCATAGAATCACCTCGCCATGATGAACATCCCGGTGAGGCACGAGTTTCACAATTAGTCCACGTCATAGACGCTTACCTTGATCGATTAAACGATCTTTCCGAGAAGCGCTACATAAAGTACGTTTCAATCTTCAGAAACCATGGACGCGACGCTGGTGCATCCCTCTCCCACGCCCACACCCAGCTAATTGCAATGCCGTTTATTCCAAGGATTCTGCAGGAAGAATTGGGTGCGTGCAAAAGATTTTGGACAGAAAACCATGAGTGTTTGTTTTGCGATATTTCAAGAAGGGAGAAGGAGGGTCCTCGTTTTATTTGGGAAAGCAACAGTTTCGTGGTTTTTGCTCCGTGGGCGAGTGTTCATCCTTTAGAATTTTGGGTTTTGCCTAAAAAACATCAGCCAACGCTGTTGGATATTTCGAAGAATGAGGTGAAGGATTTGGCTAAGACTTTGAGGATATGTTTCGGCGGGTTGAAGTCGCTGTTGAATGATCCTTCCTACAATTTCGGTTTTCACATGGCATCAAGCAAGGAGGCGCAGGATTACTATCATTGGCATTTGGAAGTTTATCCTAGGCTGGCAATATGGGCTGGCTTCGAGAAGAGCACAGGAATGTTCATAAACGTTGTTCCTCCTGAAGACGCCGCCACAGAACTTAAGAAAGCGGTTCAGATAGAAGAGAAAAAGTTGTAGCTGAGGTCACGCGAAGTTAGCTGTATATGCTCAGCACTTTTCTGATTCCATCGAGCGTAAGATGATACTTGTCGATTCCTTCTGCTTGAACAAAGTGAACGTAGCCTAATTCAATCAGTTTTTGAAGGTGAAACTCGAGTGCGGGAGTATCCATCCTAGTCCACTCTGAAATTTGCTGAATAGTCAACGATCTCCCCGATTCTGTTGCGCCAATGTTGTGTAACATACACAAGAGGCGCATTTCATCGGGTATTTCAGGACCAGATGAGAAACCGGATGAAGGATCTTCGCGCATTTCCTAGCCCACCGCTTTCTTGTAGACTTCGACAGTTTTCATAGCGACGGCTTCCCAACTATAAGTCTTGTGGAGTTTTTCTCTAGCATTCTGAGTTAACCATCTAGCATGGTCTGGATTAGACAAAACGCGGGCAACTCCCCAAGCAATCGACTCAGGATTTCTCGGATACACGAAAATCCCTGTGCGATCGTGTTCTATCACCTCTGCTAAGCCACCAACTTGGCTTGCCACCACAGGAACACCTGTAGCCATTCCTTCTAGGGCAACTATGCCAAACGGTTCATAAATAGAAGGAATAACTAAGACGTCAGCGCTGGTCATTAGAGCTATCACCTCTTCGTCCGAAATGAAACCGGTAAACAAAATTTTCCACCTATGCCCTGTAGATTGGGCAATACTCTCCAAGTAGTCTCTTGACCATCCTTCACCGACAATGATGAATTTTGCTTCTGGATAACGCTGAGCTATGATAGGAACAGCCCTAATAAAGTGTTCTATCCCCTTTTGAGGAACCAATCGCCCCACACAAAGAACAAGTTTCTCGCCCCAACCGACTCCATAACGCGCCCTAACTGCACCCCTGTCAACAGATGCGTTATACTTTGTCACATCGATCGCGTTTGGAATTACATCAACCTTGTCCCATGGTAGATGGAAGTGGTCACAAGTTTCCCTTTTCATGGAATGGCTAGTCACCACCACTCTGCTTGCCTCATACGCTACCCACCATTCTATTCCATCAATAGAGAAAGAATCGGCGCTGTGAAGACCCTGTGCCCTACCGATCTCAGTGCTGTGAACGGTAAGAACCATCGGCTTTTTCAGATGATGCTTAAAGGAAATGCCAGCGAAGGCGGTTAACCAGTCGTGAACGTGCAGAACATCAAATTCAACTTGTCGGCTTATATCTGCCATCCGCTTCTCCAGAAAATGATTAAACAAAAGAACCCATGTGAGAAAGTTGGGATGCCCCAACTCTGTCGCAGTGCGATAAACCTTAACTCCGTCCATCTCCTCGTAGCTAGGCGAACCGGGAAAGTCTAGTGTGACAACGTGTACGTCGTGATCATCACGAACGAGGGCTTTGGCTAAGCCTTCACAGTGACGAGCGATCCCACCTATGACTCGAGGTGGGAACTCCCAACTAAGCATGCAAACCTTCATTCAGACGCACCAGTTCTCCTTGCCTATAGCGACGAGCGAATAATCCTGTGTCTATGCAATTTTGTAATCTGAAACTACTACTATATAATGTATTATGCACAGTGGCAATGTTACATAATGCGTTCAAATGCTTTTCCTTCATGTTTTTGTTGAGAGGCTAATGCCGTGTTATTTAACTGCCTTACGAATTCAAAATATGAACGCAAAATTCAGATGACGAAATATTGCCCCGCGCAACTGTTCTTCATAAGACGGAAGTTGCACGAGATCACATTCACGATGCGAAAAATTGCGCGCTTGTCGTCAAACATTACGGAACAGCCCATGTTTTTTGATCCAATGTAGAATGTGTGTATTAATGTTTATATGCGTCAGTGAAGGGTGAATGGTGAGGCAGAGGCGAAGAAGTAGATGGATAATGAAAAAGCTGTGAGAATGGCCATTCGAAAAAGAGTTAGAAGTAGACGGTACACAGGTAAATATAAAGGAAGGGGAAAATACAAAGCGAAAGACCCTGCGTAGAAACGCGCATACTTGGTTTTTTCTTTTGGTTTTTGGTCTTAAGTCTTTGGTACCTGAATGTCTTTGTTTACGGTGTTACGGCTCCTTAGCTACGATATCGTTTCGGACTTGGTTGATGATCTTCTTATGTATGTCCATTTTCTCAAGCAGTTTTATTACATTCTGCCAATCTACTAGCCTTCCACATTTCAAGCAAACCTTAATCTCTGCAGAGCGTGGTGATAGTGTCTCTTCTTTACAGCCGGGACACACGAATGCCATTCAAAACCCAGCATAATAATAAGCTTGGCAATCATATAAAGTGTGTTTAAAATCTTTAGATTATCGAACTGGCGGTTCGAAAATCCTAATAGATCAAAAAATTCTTTGGAGATATTGCGAATATCTTTGCTTTCAACATTGTTTGGAACGGTAGCTGAATAAAGAAGGTTTATTCTCTCTTCTTTTCATGTGTAATAAATGAATTTGCTGATTAGGAATGCGTGAATGTTTAGTGTGATTGTTAGGTTAGTTGGAACAATCTCTGGCGTCTTTGTGTCAAAAAAGGCGTGATAATGTATGGTTAGACAAGAGGGGTATAGTAGTAGGAGGGGTAGCCCCCCTATAAATAGGGAGCCATTGGGATCCTAATCTTAAAACCTTAACTAGTTGATGCGCGCGCTTAGTGTATTACATGTGATATGACAAAAACACGTTTCATTAGGCTGCTCGTAACGCTGGGAGAGATTTTAGGTCTTCTATCGTAACATTGTAAGAGCTCTCCTTTCCAGCATATTTTTCGCTCTCCTCGTAAAGCTCGTCTTCATACTTGAATATGTCGTGAGTACTGTTTTCCAGATTGTGGATCGCAGGGATCCGAATTTCTTCTGGAGGAATGTATCTGGAAAGCGTTTTCAACCAACCACTTGGAGGAACGATGTCCAAGACTTTCGCTCCGGGATGACTCCAATAGTAACCGAGAATCGCTTTCTTGGGAACGTCGGGAAAGTCTTTCGACAACCGGAGAAGCTGTTGTTCTAAGATTTTCAAAGAAGCTTTATCCGTGAAAGTGGACCAACAACTTAGAAGCCTAGCTCGCAAGGCTAGCGTAGGGCAGAGAGCCCAAAAAATGTTGATGAAATATCCTCGGCACTTTCCACCGTCCGCCGTATGTTTTAGATGCATCGCGTGAGCCGCAAGGATGTTAAATCCGGCTGGATGGCTGTGTTCTAGGTAAAGTAGATCATAACCCTTCTGCTTGCAATATTGCAGCACAGCCTCTTTAAGCTCTGGTTCCACACCCCATTCAGACTCGGGTCTCCGCACAAGTTCATGGTTTGGAAGATTCCAACCGCCTTGATGATCGGTTCCTTCCATCGCGAGAAATTGGTTCAACCGTTCAGAGCCCTTGAGATATTCTTTTGGCGCAATTTCTCCCAAGCCCCCGACCTGGAGGTAAGTGTGATCTCCTAAACGGTATTTGATCCAAGGATGGGTTACGTTAACAAAGATCAATGTGCCTCCGGGCTTGAGATGCCTCTGAATAAACTCCTTATAGACTGGCGGGACTCCGATGAATTTTGATCGAACATGGGCGTATACTCCTAAGTCCATTCGGTCGTGAACTGGGTCGACAAGACAGCAAACAGAACTCCACGGATACCTAACCGTCCAACGTTTCCCCAAAAGCTTTACAACCTTCGCGTATGGTTCAAGGTCATCCCTGCTCACAGACCTAGATTTAATCATAACTGGAACTCGAAACTGAGAGCAGAGGTAGGGTATTCCCATAGCAGTAGCTAGGTTCACGATTCCGCCGTTCGGAGCGCCAAAAAGTATGGCGCCAAACTTGCGGTCTTTCACAAAATCATCGTATAATCCAGTGATTTTTCGGCATTGCTCATCTAAGTCAAGATTCAAGGCTTCTTCAGGCGTGTATGTTTTAAATTCTACGAAACGTGGAGGAGGCGCAGGAAGATATGGATAGACTTTCTTCTTCATGAAGGCGGCAGCCGTGTTGGCTGCGTAAATGTAAGAACCTCCGATGCTTGGTGCAACAATCAAATCTTCATTCAAATTATTTAGGGTCTCCACGACGTTTAGTTCTAGTTGAAGCTTCATCAGTGATTCCTTTCAGTTCCTTTATCCTTCTTTCTATGGTGACAAGAATTCTTTTGCGTAGGACCTCGCCTCTCCATTTTTTATGTGATATGCTTATTAATTCATCAGCCAGCTTATCGTCGCCGACGACTTGGCGAAGCCAACGCTCAAAGTCTCCCCGCTCCATGTGAAATCGAATAGAGCTTATGTCAACGGTCTTGAGGGTTGAATAAAACTCATCTAGGCTGTGAACTGTTAAGCCGGAGGGTCGCGCAAACTCGTAAAAGAAGGTGAAACCTTTTCCAACCGGAAGCCGTCGTAGCATCCTCTTTGCCGCAAGTTCGGGTTTTTCTAGTTCTACGAGGATTCTGGCTTCAAGGTCGGAGAGGATTCTTGAATAAACTGTGAAGGCTTCGATAGGGCTGCCCATGGGGTTGAAGTAGCAGTGCACATCCCCTGGGCCGCCTCCTTTTATGCTCACGTAATAGAGATGATCACTCATCTGGAGGTATCGCCACAATCTGATCAAATCCTCGTCGCCCGTTCCCTTCACCAGCTGTTCTAACTCTTTCAGAGATTCGTAGCAGATTGTTTGCATAGGATTGTCAATCCAAGCTGTGGGGTCTCGTTCAAGGTCAGCCCAAGAAATGGTGTTGTATTCATTAACATCGATTTCGCCGACGGGAGCGTGTCGGTGAACAACTTCTGAGGGAGTACACCATTGCAGATGGTCCCATTTGTTTACTTCGCCCGGTAACCATCTTAAGAATTCGTGGATTCCGCTTTCTGGCCAGTGATGCTCACCAAAGGTTTCGTAATCGATGAAGAGGACAATTACCTGCCCTGAGACTGCTGCCAACCAGCTGGCGTACTTGCTTGCGTTTAACGGCCACTCTTCCCACCAAGTTGAGGAGAAGCGAAATCCTATGTCGTCGGAGAGGCGGTAGTTGCGAAGTAGAACGCGAAGATTTGAGTCTTTAGCTTTATACACGTAGTTGGGGCTTCTCCACCAAAGAATCCTTTCGACACCCTCTGTGACGGTGGCCTCATAACCCATTCCATCCATAGTCTTTGCTACGGCGTTGTTGTACAAACACTCTGTGTTCTCAACAACCCGCGGTTCGTAATCAAATAAATCCTTCATGAGTCGACGGTGCATTTCAACCTGTTCCACGAACTCTGATCGGTCCATTCCGTGGAGGCTAGCCAACGAATGATAGTATGGTTCATCCAAAAACTCGACGCAACCTGATTCGGCAAGTTGTTTGAAGGATTCGAGAAGGTCCGGACTCCAACGCTCACACTGCTCAATAAAAACTCCAGATATGCCATAGGCCACCTTGAACTGTTTTCGCTCCCTCTTACATCTGTCAATTTGTTCCAAAATAATGCTATTTGCGGGAAAGTAACATTTCTTGACAGCCCTTTCAAAAACATAACGATTCAATTTATGGTCAAAGTAGAGGTCGAAAAGGTCCTTTTTTGTCACTGTTCCTCGAGCTAGCAGGTCTGAGTGAAAATTGCGGTTTAACCTGAATGGTTGATGAACCTCAAACATGAGGCAAATATCTGTCATGGCCGACCACTACAATGCAGGGCTGAATTGAATCACGATTTCGCAAAGCACATTGTATCTCCTCCTTTTATAATTTCTTATCTACTACTAACTAAGAGTCTCCAAAACTTCTCGTTCGTATGGAGGCCTCTTCAACGCAACATCTTCAACGAAAGCCCTCAACGGTTCTGCCACGCTCCAAGCTTGAGCGATACAGCCTCTAGGTGAGTGAGGCTGGTTGCCGTCGAATATTTCGCTTACTGTTCCAAGCCCAGCTTTGAATATTTCTTCTCGGAAAAGGGGTTGCAAAAAGTTTTTGAAAGCGAAATTTCGCCAATATTCCTCATGATTTTTGTTTTTCAAGAAGGCCGTTACGAAGGGTCCTATAAGCCAAGCCCAAACGGTCCCATTGTGATATGCGTTGCCACGACGATTCCAGTCACCGAAGTATTCTCCAATATAGCGCGAATCATCATCAGGTATTGTTTTCAGCCCGTAAGTTCCCCACAATTTTTTCCATACTGTTTCAATGATCCCTTCCCTTCTTCCTCTGTCAAGCATAGAGAAGTCCAACGCAGCCGCGATCACTTGATTTGGTCTTAACGATGAATCATCTTGCTCTCCTCGTACCACGTCAAAGAGAAAGCCCTTCTCAGAGTTCCAAAACTTCTCTGTAAAGCTATTCGCAGCCTTTTCAGCCAAGCTGGAGTATTTCTCTTGCTCCTCCTTTTGGGCGAAGCGTTTTGCACAAAGTTCCATGGTTTTTAAGGCGTTATACCATAAGGCTTGGATTTCAACGGCCTTTCCGTCTCTCGGCGTGACAAACTGGTCATTTGCAGTAGCGTCCATCCAAGTTAGTTGTGGACCATGAGCGACTAAACCGTCATCTTCCAGGTGTATACCGTATACGGTTCCTCGAATGTGATCTTCAATGACAGACTTCAACATATCCCATAGTTTTTCTTGAACAAAGTTAAAGTCGCCAGTATATTTGATGTATTGAAGAATTGCGTTGAAGAACCATAGAGTAGCATCTACAGTGTTGTAAATTGGTGCGTCTCCAGCTCTATCTGGGAATCGATTAGGAATAATGCCATTGTGGCAATAACGCTTGAACGTCAACAAAATTTCTCTCGCGTCTTCAAATCTTCCCGTGACAAGCGTCAGCCCCGGCAGCGAAATCAGGGAGTCCCTTCCCCAGTCTTCAAACCAATGGTAGCCAGCGATCACCGTTTTCTTCCTAGTTGACTCTCTGTTCACAAGGAAAGAATCTGTTGCTAGGATGAGCCACTTTAGCCAGTCCTTGATTTCGAGGTCAACATGACGTTCATGAAACTTTGCCAGCAACCCTTTTCGGCGTTCTAGTTCTTGACTGTATAAAGCGTCTATAACTTCTGGTCCTTTGTAGATGGACGAAAAAAGGTTTTGGGCTTCTTTCTCGTTTTTGCCCACTGCCGCAAGGAGGTGAAATTTCTTTCTCTCTTTTGGGGCAATAGGAAATTCAAACCATCCGGGTCGAAAGCAATCGTCGATACAGCTTTCTCCTCGGGAGGCATCTACTCTGAAGTATATTTCCTCAACCCATCTGCCTTCCTCTACAAAAAATCCTCCATTGCTTGGAGAGATGATTAGGGTTGAAAGCGGAACGGATGGCTGGATGATTATCCCCTGTTCGAAGGGCTTCTGAATAAAATTCCAAGCCAAGTTGTCTTTGTCTGTTACATTATGAAAGTGTCTCGAGTTGACAAGTGGTGAGATGCGGATGGATGCCTTTTCCTCATGGGGGTTGAAAACTTCGTAGGTTACTATGGTTGCGTTTTTTCCGTGGGGCATGAAAAACGTTTTCTGAAGACGAACTCCATGCACAACGTATCTGTAGGTTGGAAATGGGTCAAGTGAAAAGTCGAGGAGAAAACGGTAACCTTCAGGGTTTATGCCATGCTTAAACTCGTTTGATCCGAGCAGGTGGGTTTCATTTCCACTTCGTATCTCCTCATCAAGCTTGGTGAGCAGAACCCATCGATCTACTGGAGGGTTAAAGGCGGCAACTAGAAGACCGTGATATTTCCGAGTGTTGATTCCCAAGACGGTTGACGAAGCGTATCCGCCTATGCTGTTGGTTACGAGCCATTCCCTTCGAACAGCTTCAAAGTCTGAAAGGACATTTTGTCCAAGATGTATTCTAGGCAAATCCATCTTCATTGGCATCCAACGTTTAAAACATTAGCTTGGCGATGTTTTTTCCCATACTTACCTTAAAGAAGTTAGCGACTGTACTACATTTTGTCCGCAACAGTAAAGCGTGTGGAACTGGTAACTGGAGTTCTGTGAGGGTTTCAGCGTATCCCATGCCTTTTGCCACCACAAAGTCGACTGACTTGTAAACTTTTAGAAACTCGTCGGAGCATTCGTTGAGGAACAAACCAACGGCGTCCGTGCCTGTAGTAATTATTTCATCTGCTACTTCATGTATCCCGACGTATTTCGCGTCTTCCATAGTGGCATCGTTAAGTATAGGACCGCCCTTGACCGCCACTGTGACGCGCGACCCCAGTTTTTTCAGTTCTTGAACAAGCAGTGTGTCGAAGGCTATTTCTCCAGCGTTGTCGGTTAAGTAAAGAATGCGTTTCGCATTTTTGGCTTTGTTGAAAATTTGGGGGATTTCGTGGATGGCTAGGTCCTTTTCAGCTTTCTGAATGAGTTCCTTGATGTCCGCAAATTTGAAGGGGTTGTCTGGGATGTCGAATTCAATGATGTTGCCTACGATGGAGCAAAGACAAGCTTTTCTAAATTTTGACTCCGTTGAAGGCTCGTTTGAGACTAGATTTTTCGCCAGCGGAAGGATTTCCAAAGCCTTTTGATTGCTGATCTGCTTGCTTTTCGCGTAGGGATCAGGATTGCCGGTTATCTTCCTTATGAGCCTATCTCTTTTTGTGCCCAAGTGTGCGGGGTTCGCTGTTGGTTTGAACTCCTCGGCTAAGAAATGTAGGAGGGTAGACATAGCTTTGAATTGGAGGGAGCGGTCGTTTGTTGCTTCTTGGATTTGCATATAGCCGCGGTGAAGAATGCAGGAGACACATCGGATTTCAACTTTCAATTGCGGATCCCTTAGGCTTTTGTTATAGATTCTGCGAATTCTAGCAGCACCTTATATGGGTCCTTCGCTTTTACAACACCGCTAGCCACCAAAACTCCTTCAGTGCCAAGCCTTAAAGCGGCAGCCACATCCTCACCACTTGTTATTCCTGCCCCGCAAAGAATCACTACGTCGGGGTTTATACGCTTGACGAGGTCAACTGTACTCAAAACCACTTCAGGCTTAGCCTTAGAAACGGGAATTCCGGTTCCAATCAATTCAGGAGGCTCCACGGCGATCATGCTTGGCTTAAGAGCGGCTGCTGCAGCGCTTACGGTGGCGTTGTTAGCACACACAACTGAAAGTAAGTCAGATTCGCGTGCCCTTGTGATGATAGCGTCAATGTCGGCGAGTTTTAATCGCCTTTCCGAGTGGTTGATCAACGTTCCAATGGCTCCCGTCTCCCTTATCGCTTCAGGAAGAATGTGACCTGTGAAGCTGCCGGGTGCTATTGGGTCGATGTGTTGTGCAAACACCGGGATCGACACGGTGCTGGTGATTGGCGCTATGTCTGCAAACTGGGGGGCTAAGCCGATGCAAACCTCGGTTTCTAGGCTTATTTTTTCTGCGGTTTTGGCCAGTTTTACAGCTTTTCTGCCGGTGGCTTCAGAGTAGGTTTTGAAGTTCACGAGGATGAGGGGGGTACGAATTTTGGTCAACATGATCCTCCGCTTATAGCGTGTGTCTCATGAATTAAAGAGTTTGTCGCCACGATGTGAAACTTTTTCTGTCTTTGGGCGACGGATTTACTTACCTAAAGGTTCGAAACTGTCTAAGGCTCTGCCTACAAACTCGAGGCCTTCACGCAGTTCGTCTGTGTTCCATCCGAACCCAATTCTGAAGTGGCTTTCAATGCCAAAGCATTTTCCTGGTGCTACGAATACCTTGTAGTTCTCTGCCAACAACGTGCATAACTCGGTTGAAGTGACGTTTCTGTAGAATCTTGGAAACGTAACTAGACTCCCTTCCGGTGGAACCCAATCGACGTCATCACGATTTTCTACCCATTTCCTCATCACTTCAAGGTTGGTTTTTGCAATTTTTTCTGCTCGTGTTACGAGTTCTTCCTTCCTTTTTAAAGCGAGTTTTGCAAGGTGTTCACTTAATGTTGAATCGCAGATCGTCGTGTAGCTTCTTATTTCTTTGGCAGTGTCAATGATCGCTTTGTCTGCAACCATCCATCCTATTCTGAGGCCTGGAAGGCCGTGGAGTTTTGACATACTCGAGTTGCTGATGGCGTGGTCGCTGAGGGTTGCAGCGGGAGGCAAGGGTTTATGGGTGAACGAAAGTTCGCGGTAGATTTCGTCGGAGAGTAGGTAGATGTCATTGTCTTCAACGATTTCAATGATGCTTTTCAGCTTTTCCAGCGTTATAACCGACCCTGTAGGATTATTCGGGTGGCTGATAACAATGAGCTTCGTCTTGGGTGTAACCATCTCATTAAGCTCATCAACGTTCAGTTTGTAGTTATCCTCATATCTGAGTCTAAGCAACTCCACTCTGCCCCCTAAAGCCCTAGGCACCTCATACAATTGCTGATAGTTGGGATGTTCAACGATGACATGGTCCCCCGGCTGGACTAGAGATGCAAATGCCACAAAATTGGCTTCTATACAACCGGTGGTAACCAAAATTCGATCTGGAGACAAACCTGGATAATCTCTTGCTATAAGCTCGCGTAGCTCCAAGTCCCCAAGCATATGACCGTAATAGAGCTTCAAACCGCTGAGGTCTGTGTCAAACCAGCTGAAGTCAATCGGTAAGATTCCGCTTTCAGAAATGTTGATTCTACATTGAAGCTCGTACTTTGCGAACCAGTCTTCCAAAGAGAAGGGTCTAAACTTCAAGTTTTGCTACCTCGGTTTGTAGATAGGAGATGCCAAACTATTAATGACTTATTATATTTTCTTCGACCTATATTGCGGGAGTTCAAGTCGCCTTATTTGGCGAAGGCAAAGTTTACGGCGGAGCACATGATCGAAAGAATGACTGTGCAGTGGGATACCAGCAAACTATTTTTCTTTCGGCGAAATAGGCACGTAATAGTGTTCTCCGATTTTTTTCTGGTGCCTATCCAGCTTGGACCCTTCCTTGTTTACTCTCGGTCTTTTGGTTACTAGGTCCCTTCTGAAGGTGATTTTCATGTCCTTAAGGAAGTTGTTCATTCCCTTTCGAAGGTTTGTGGGCGGGTTGGCAACGCCATAGATTCCAGGCTCTCCGGCGAAGATCATTAGGCGGTCGGCGATGAAATCCTGCGTCACTACATCGTGTTCTACTACGAAGGCTGTTACGTTTCGGTTCTCAACTACTCGCCGGATGGTTCGAGCCATAGAGAGCCTCTCCTCAACATCTAGGTAGGCGCTTGGTTCGTCGAGAAGATACAGCTCTGCTTTTCGGGAAAGGCAGGCGGCGATAGCAACTTTCTGAAGTTCTCCCCCGCTGAGTTCGGTTACGTCTCGATCAAGAATGGACTGCACTTTGAGGGGCTGCAGAATTTGGCTTTGATACCAGCTGGTTTCAAAATCTTCTTTGGCTACGTCTCTTAATAGTTCTTCAACGGTTCCTCCGTACTCCGCCGAAATGTATTGGGGTTTATAACTTACGGTTAATCCATATTGCGTAGAAGCTTCTCCAGAGTCTGCTTTCTCGATTCCAGCAAGGAACTTTACGAAAGTTGTTTTTCCAATCCCGTTGGGTCCCAATATTCCAATGACTTCTCCCTGTTTTGCCTCTCCAGGCACCGCTGATAACGCAAACTCTTCGTAAGACTTCTTCATTCCGTTCCACTTCAGCAGTGTTTCGCCGGCCGCCAAGCCGGTGGCTGGAGGCTTCACGTGGAAGAGAATCGGGTCCTTTCTGAAGCGAACGTTTTCGTCGGGAATGAAGCCTTGTAGGTATATGTTGATGCCTACTCTCACTCCATGAACGTGAGAAACAATTCCGTAAACTCCTGGGGTTCCGTAAAAAACACAAATTTGATCGGATAAGTAGTCGAGAATTGCGAGGTCATGCTCCGCCACAATCACAGTTTTTCCTTCTTTTCTAAGGCTTCGAATGGCTCTAGCGGCTTGAAGACGTTGCTTCACATCCAAGTAGCTGGAAGGTTCGTCGAAAAGGTAAACATCTGCTTCTCGGCAAATCGTGGCGGCGATGGCAACTGTCTGAAGTTCTCCTCCGCTCAAAACCTCTAGAGTGCGGTCCCAAACGGTTTTGAGCTGAAGCTGCTCGCTGAGGGATCCCAGCTTGTCCCGTTCGTCAACCTTTTCAAGAAGGTCCCCAACTTTACCTGAAACTACGCGGGGAATCTTGTCCACATACTGCGGTTTGTGCAAAATCTTCAGCTTGTCGTCACTTAGTTTCTGAAAATATTCTTGAAGGGTTGAGCCTCGAAAATGTTGAATGAGCTGAGGCCAGTCAGGTGGCTCCTTGTAGTTTCCTAGGTTCAGTTTAATTTCTCCGGAAAGGACATTTAGGACGGTGGTTTTTCCGATGCCGTTTTGACCTAGGAGTCCAAGGACCACGCCTGAAGAGGGTGTTGGGAGGCGGAAAAGCTTGAAGGTATTTGGACCAAACCGATGGCTACATTCCTCTTCCAGTTCGTCTGGCAAATTGACGATGGAGAGGGCGTCGAAGGGGCATTTTTTGACGCAGATGCCGCATCCTACGCAAAGGGTTTCCACAATCAGGGGTATACCGTTTTCAAAGCGGATGGCTTCTATCTTATTTCTTACCGGGGGGCAAAAGCGGTAGCAAGGTCTACCGCAACGCTTGGGTTTGCATCGATCTTCATCGAGAACAGCAATTCGAACCATGTTTTTCTATGCACCTATTTAATGTAAGATTAGTGAAGGATAATAATAAACTTAAATCTCTTAACTGAGCAAAAACAGATCACTAAAAGTGAAGGTAAAAAGACAAGGGTGTACAATTATTCTGGGAAAGTCACCATTCTTCTTCCTCTTCTTCCCAGTCCTCTTCCTTCATCCGTTTTCACCTCCTTTACCGTGCTCGGGTTCTCAATCATTTTTTAGTCGAATCCTTTGACCTTTTTTTGAACATTTCTATACTGCAATCGCCGATGTCTATTTTTGGCAGTACTCACTGAGGGCGCACGTCAAAAAGAATAAATAGAATGTTTTGTATTCGAGTGTTTGGGATGATGTGCGGCGACGGTTGGAGCTTTTGCTGTGACGTCTTCACTAACCTGCGCTGACCCAAAGAAAATTAATAGTTAACTTTTCATATCCCGATTTGGCGAGAATGTCAGAGGTATTTAAAAAACTAGCAGATCTACATCAGATGCTATTTCTCCGCCGCCAAGTTCTTCTCTTGGGTCAATGGTTTCCAAAGAGAAACCAAGGTCTCGATGGAGAACACCGTTATGTATATATGGATGTTTCGATCCCGATAGGTATGGTCAAACATAACGGGGTTTTAAAATGCAGAGGAACATTGTAATCTGGATAATCTCCCTCGTCCTCGTTGCTGTTGTCTCGGTTGCCGGAACCACCCTTTTCATTGGAGATGCTTCAAAGAAGAAACTTGTGATTTCCACCACCACCAGCCTCTACGACACCGAACTCCTCGACACCATTGAAGATCAATTCGAAGCGAAATATCCCGTAGACGTATACTTCATATCCGCGGGAACTGGTCTAGCTATAACCCACGCCCAGAGAGGAGACGCTGACATGATCCTGGTACACGCACCATCAAAGGAACTGACGTTTCTGGAAAGCGGATTCGGAGCTTGCAGAAAAATCGTAGCCTACAATTTCTTCGCTGTAGTGGGACCAGAAGCAGACCCCGCAAACATCAAAGATTTGCCTCCCATCCAAGCTCTGTCGAATATTGTGAACGCTGGAAGAGACGAAGAAGCAAAATGGATTTCAAGAGGAGACGATTCTGGAACCCACACCAAAGAGAAACAATTATGGACCATCGCTGGCTTCAACTGGGCTCTCCTACGAGAAGAGGACTGGTACGAAGAAGCTGGCACTGGAATGGGAAAAACGTTGCAGGTCGCAGATAATCGTGACGCCTACACATTAGCAGACATGGGCACCTACCTCAAATACCACAAAGGCAAAATAATTTCCCTGAAAACCTTAGTAAGTCAAGGGGAGGAACTGCTAAACGTCTACAGCGCCATTGCTGGCAATCGAACCAAACATTCTCACATAAACTTTGACGACGCCATCACTTTCATAGAATTCCTCATATCAGAAGAAGGACAGGAAATAATCGCCAACTTCGGCAAAGATGTGTATGGTCAGAGTCTCTTCTATCCGGCGGTCAACCTTCTAAAACAGAACACAGACCCAACTATTGCTCAATGGATAAGAAACTATGCCTTCTTTGACGGATACGAATGTCCTCCAGAGTACTGGGACAACCATCCCGAACTTTACACCTAACAGTGTGGTGTTCAAACGATGTGGGAGTTTCTTCAAGACCCAATATTTCAGATAACCATCAGGTCTCTCCACATATCTGGAACAGCCACGCTGCTATCAGTTTTATGGAGTCTTCCATTAGGCATAATCGTCGGCATGAAAACCTTTCCGGGAAAACAGCTAGTAAAAGGAATATTCAACGCGCTACTTGGGATGCCCACCGTAGCCCTAGGACTA
>JABAOH010005509.1_pt2 | contig 17081 bp, 21 predicted proteins | sample 7062181 | NCBI WGS metagenome assembly JABAOH01 (sample SAMN14538630, study PRJNA623070) | marine sediment metagenome | biome: marine biome [ENVO:00000428]; feature: marine pelagic biome [ENVO:01000023]; material: deep marine sediment [ENVO:00002113]; isolation source: pool of 5 deep marine... | reverse complement strand
CCGACAACAGTCAATTCGGTGCCCACTGAGACCTCGGCAAATATCACAATCAGCGCAATTGTGCCGCGAATCGGTGACGTGATCGTCAAAAACGACGCATTCAACCGAATAAGCGCGGTTTCTGGCACTGGGCCAGCCTATGACGTCACTTTTGAGTCGCCGACTAACCTCGAAGCGGCCGATACGCCTACTTATTACTCACAATATACGTCCACAATGAAGCTCGCGCCGTTCCACGCGGGGGCTGTGGGGCGCATGAAGCAATTTGCACAGATGCAATGCCATTTTAAGAACTCCGAGCCGGGAAAACTGACCGTGAGCTTCCAAAGCTACATCTACGGCGGCTCTGAAACGGTGCAATGGGTAAACCCGCTGAGTTTTGCGGGCTGGGGATTTTTTCCATGGGGGTTTGTCCCCTACGGGCAGGAAGAGGGCATTAGCTTAACGCAGTTTACGAGAGCGGCGGCGGTATGTAGGGTCTACGTGCCCCGTTTTGCTCAGCGGACGACTTATATTCAGCCGGTGATTGCACACGCCGGGGCGGGCGAGCAAATAAACCTACAGGCTATCACGTTTGCAGTGCGGCCGTACCGCGAAAGGGTGTCTAAGTAATGACCATTGAAAGCACAGGAAGCACTCACTACTGGTTTACCGAAGACGCGGAGGGGGTAGCCAACCGCCTCCAGTCATTGCATGGTCAATGGAGCGTTTGGGGCACCAATCCGGTAGCTCAGGCGTGGGTTAGGCACTCGATACAGTATTACTCCTCTGTTATCGACCCGTCCTCGTGGGACTCGTCGCTAATATTCGAGGGCGAGCAGGGGGAGCTTGTGCGGATGAGTATCCCCCAAGCTCGTTCCCTTATTCGGCAGCTTGTGACCCTCTTAACCAAGCAAAAGCTTTCCATGAAGGCGATTGCAGAGAGCACCAGCCGGGACGTCGTCCAGGACATGCGCTTGGCTAACGCTCTGGCCGACAATATCGTCCATGACCAGCGATTAGACTCCAAAGGCGAGAGTTTTTGCGAGCAGGCACTGGTCTACGGCATGAGCTACCTAAAAGCCTGCTGGCGGACCGATAAAGGCGATATTTATGTCGTCGACCCGACTGATGACTCGATTATGAGCAACGGTGATCTCCATATTGAGAATCATAGCGTTTTTGACGTGTTTTTCGACTATGCGACCGAGCGCTTCGAGGACTTGGACTGGGTAGAGGTGCGGACCATTAAAAACAAGTGGTCTCTAATCGCTCAATTCCCAGAGCACGCCGACGCGATCAGAAAGCTGGAGCCTGCCAGCAATTATCGTGGTTTTTACAGCGCCAGCTATACGACATACGCCCAGGACGACTATGTTTACATCTATGAGGTATATCACCGCCCTACGCCGGCTCTGCCGAAAGGTCGCATGATTGTTTATGGGGCAGATGACCTCGTGTTGCACGATGGCCCCAACCCATACGGCAGAATCCCCGTCGTTTGCATGAAGCCGGAGGCTATTCACGGTCTGGGCATGGGTTTCGGGTATCCGTTCCTATCTAACCTGCTCCCGGCCCAGGAGATGCTGGACCACAGCTTTTCCGCTATCGCCACGAATCAGGCCGCCTTTGCTGTGCAAAATGTCACGGTGCCCCGGGGCGCTAATATTGACGTGCAAGAGATTGGGGGCATGAATTGGATCAATTTCACGCCCACGAATGCCTCGGGGGGCGGTAAGCCTGAGGCCTTGCAGCTAACTCAAAGCTCGCCAGAGAGTTTTAAGTTTATCGACGTGCTGCTCCAGCATATGACGCAAATTTCCAATGTGAATAGCGCTCTAAGAGGTGAGCCACCACCAGGGGTTACATCGGGTGCGGCGATCGCAACCTTAACCACCAACGCGATTGAGTTTATCAGCTCCGCAGCGCGCTCCTATAAGGAGTCCATGGAAGACATTGTTACCATGGGCATCGAAACCTATAGGACTTTCGCCAAGACGACTAGAATCATTAACATTGTTGGCAAAAATCACCAGTCGTACACCAAGAAATTTAAGGGCGAGCAGCTTAAGTCCTTTAAGCATGTGCGCATGACTCAGATTAACCCGCTAATGCAGACGCTGTCGGGGCGCATGGACATTGCGCAGCAGCTCATGCAACAGGGTCTGGTCACCAATATGCGCGAGTATATTGCGATTCTGGACGGCGAGCCTCTGGAGAGGATTAAGGACGTAGAGCAGTCAGAAAACGACCTGATAGCGGCGGAAAACGAGGACATGCTCGAAGGGACTGAGGTTAGGGTGCTAGCCACCGACGACCACGCCAGTCACATTCGCGAGCACCACGCTATTCTAAATAACCCGATCCTTCGCCGGGGCAATAACCCCGTGACTGAGTTGGTTTTGAAGCATATATTAGAACACTATAGAGTCCTTAAAGATACCGACCCCGGACTCCTGGCATTAGTCAGAACCGGGCAAATGCCTGAGGGTGGCTTACCCCAGGCGGCACCAGCGGCAGGCGCGGGCGGTCCGCCACCTACCGAACCTAATCAACCTGCAATAGAGGGCGCGCAAGCGGCACAACCGGCACCAGACATGCTGGGGAGGCCGCAAGGGGAGCCGCAAAATCCACTAGCTGAGGTATTATAATGGCCTACGCGAAAATCAATCAGTTACTCGAAGGTGACGACCAGGCCGGCAGTGGCAAGGCGGATATTTTCGGCGGCGGTGACCAGCAGGGGCTGAGCCTCACTGGTGACCCTGCAACCACGGAAGGTGCGCCGGCTTCAGACGCCGTCAAAACCTCAACAGAGGGGCAGGTTAATACAGGAGCCTCACAGCAGGCCGCAGCAGCGCAGCAGCAGGCCGATACTGAGGACAGCGCCGTCAGTCGTGACGTGATTACGAGAAACATCGGTAGGCAACAGGCTCCGACAACCTTGGCCGACATAGGGTCGCGCCTTGAGACCGCCAAGACGACCCTGGAAGACGAGGCCGCTAGCTATTTGGCTGGAAGAGGCGAGGAGCGCGAAGGGCAGTACGGCGGTGATCGCACAGAAACCTACGAGGGCGCTATCAGCGGCGACGAGCCCGCAACCCAGTATGTACAGGACTTAGGCACCACTCAGCAGCAATATGGGGAAGATCGGGCTTTTGATCCGACCACAAACGTAGCCATCGCGCCAGGTTTGGCCTCGGCTACGTATGGAGCTAACGCTCAGGCGGCCGATGAGGTCGTGCGTGGCTACTTGCAACGCGAGCAGGGGCCGCAGTATACCCGGGCAGAGTCTGACCTTGATTTAGCTCTTTTGCGTCAGATTCCAGGCTATCAGCAGCAGCTCAGGGACTTGGGTGCGACCCAGCGAGAGCTGACCGAGCAGTACGGCCGCATAGGCGAAGAGACGTCAACGCAGGCCTATGAGGCTGACGAGGCGGCACGTCAGGCAGCGCTAGACGCGGCCAGAGGTTACTTTGGCGGCGAGATAGAGTCCCTTTATGGGGCTCAGGAGGACGAGCTAGCGGCTTTCCAGGAGGCGCTGGCCCAGCAGACACCAGAAAGCTTCGGGGGCGATGTGCGCTCAGCTTTAGCAGCCGAGCAGGTCGACCCTTACCTAGCCCAGCAGATTGGGCTCGGGGCTGGGGTTGATCCGACGCAATATTTTACCGGAGCACCTCTAGAGTTTGGTGCTGAGGAGTTTTTTGACCAGACTGAGGCGGACCGCTACAACCGCATTATGGAGCTGCTGGGCGGGGCTCATGTCCCCGAAGGGCGCGCCGGCCGGGTTGAGGCTGGAGGTCTAGGCGCTGGTATTGAGAGCGAATTCGACGCCGATGCCTATCGTACCGCTCTTCTGGCGGGTGCGCAGGGGCAGGCGCGGACTTTGGACGACCAGATAGCCGCAATTATTCGGCGTGGTGAAACCGGACTTGAGGACTATCAGGGTACTATCCTAGCGGACCCATACAAAGGGCTCCAGGGTGACGTATCGTCCGCCATCCAGGCAATCGAGGCAGAGTATGGGCCTAGTGGCATCGCCGGGTTTGTGCCTGAGGCCTACGAAATGAGCGTGCCGAACTACATAACCCCACCGGAGATGGTTGGCCTGGGTTACGAGGACTTTCTAAGCCCGGAAGACCTGGCAGAGTTAGAGCGCTTGACTGGCGAGCGAATGCAGCCTCACGAGCGCGCCGAGTACGCCAGCCAAACGCCGGGAGCATACACCTTTGATCGTGACCGGTTCATAGCTGACGCCCTGGGTCGTTTGGCCAGGGGTGAGGAGATCGCAGCCCAGGAGCAATTAGACCGGGATCGCAGCGAAAACGCCGGAAAATACGCTGTACCGGGCAACATACTGATCGGGGAGTCTGCGCCAACCATAGACAAGGCGACAACACCTCCGCGCACTCCGGAAGAGCGGGAGGCTGGCCAGGCGGCTATAGACGCCGCTTTGGGCGGCGGGGCCGTGCCCACGGGGTCGGTGGTGGCCGCAGACCCGGACTCTTTTGGAAACTCACTAGAGCCTAGGGCTGCAACGGGATCGGCGGAATGGTCAAATATTAAAGAGCTTTTGCGATAGGAGGTTGAAAGCATGGTAGCGCCAGCAATAGTAGCCGCTGGAATTACGGCCGCAGCGACGGTGGTTGGTGGCCTGATTAATGCGTACCAGGCCGGAAAAGCCCGCGACATGGAGCAGGCTAAGCTTGACCAGATTGCCGAAGTTATCCGGTCTCTTATCCCGCCCCATATCGACGTAAGTCCTGAGAGGCTTGTGCAAGCGCCTCACCTGATCATGGAAGAGGTAAAACTTGCGCCCCTTAACTACGACAAAATCAAGCCCGCTGAATACCGGGTTATTCGCGACTTTATCCCGGAAGTGGCTCCACTGATCGAGGAGCAGGCGCCGCAGCTTGTCGAGAAGACAGCTAGGGGTCGGGAAGGCGAGAGAGCTTTCGGCGAAGCGCTCCAGGAAATGCTGCGAGTAGGTCGGGCTGGGGGAGACGACCCGATAGCCCGGGCGGCCACCGCGAGAGCTATGGAGGCTGCCAACCGCGAGGCACAGGGGCGACACGCGGCGATTGCCCAGGACATGGCACGCCGGGGGATGGCTGGCAGCGGCATGGAAGTGGCGATGGCTCTTCAGGGCGCCTCTGACGCCATGGGTAGGGCTGGCACAATGGCCAGGGATGCCCAGGCTGATGCGTACTTGCGGTCATTGCAGGCCATGAGAGACGCAGGCCGCATGGGCAGAGAGCAGAGCCTTGACGAGATGGCCTTAGCCGGCCGCAATGCCGACATTATTAACGCATTCAACGCCAGGACGACCTTAGCAGCTCAGCGGCAGGCGGACAGGGCAGCAGATATCAGAAATAGGGCTTCAGAGCGTAATCTGGGGCGGGCAGAGACCGTGGCAGATGCTACCGAGGCAGCGAGATATCAGGCTGCTGTTGACGAGCGGAATTATTTCAATGACCTGGCATTTAGAGAGGCTGGTTTTTCTCAGAGCGAGATTGACAGGCTTAACCGGACGGCAGGTAGTCAATTCGGTATGGACATGCAAGTCCAGGACGACTTGCTAAGGCGGCAAATGATGCCGTTTGAGATGCAAAAGGACATTGTGGCGCTTCAGACCGGCCAGTATGGGCGAGAGCTTGACGCAGGACAAAGGCACGCCGGTGGCCGTATGCAGCAGGTGTCTGACATATTTCAGGGGGCAGGTCAGTTTGGAGCAGCGATCCCAGGCATGATGGGGAGCCAGCAGCAGACGCAGACCGCAGCGGCCCCCGTAACTCAGCCAGCGCCTACGCCTGCACCTACACCTGCGCCTTCGGCCTACCCCGGGGCGCCGTCTTACGCACTGACGGAAGAGCAAGAGGAACGCGAAGCAGGTAAACGAAAGGGGCACTATGTCAAGGCTTGATGGGATGCCTCCGGGCATGAGTCCAGAAATTTACCGTTTTTTAAAGGAGCGAGAGGACAAGCTAGCCCAGGAGCAGAGTCTGCGGCATATGCAGGACACTGCCGGCACTTTTTTGGATCGCTCGGCCAAGTGGCTCGACCCGGGTGCAAAAAAGCCTGCTTTTCCCAAGGCTCCAGCGCGGCCGAATCTCACCGACCCGATGGTTATGGAGTACCTGAAAAATAAAATGAAGCCCGTGCAGCGCAAGTCAACGCTGCGGGCGGGTGTCGACGCTCAGGGTAACCCGGTCTATAAGCGCTTTTATGAGGACCCCGAAGGCGGCCCAGGGCAGGTGGTGGATACTGGCGAGGCGATCCCGCCGGCACAGACCCAGGACGTGACCCAGAAAACCATAGACAGGTTCACGACCACGGAGACTCTGGAAGAGCCGTATAAAGTGGTGCCTGGCCTGATTAAGACCGATAAGGGGGTCAAGATTAAGCCGGACGTGGCGGACAAGCTGCGTCAGGGTGTCCCTATGGTTGAAAACCTCGTCAAAAACATCGACAAAATGATAGCGCATCTGAAAAAAGTCCCAACGGTCAACCTTATTGGAAAAGACGCTGGCACCGCACAGTCGCTAGCTACCGGTATTCAGCTTGAGCTGAAGTCCCCGGACTTTGCAAATTTGGGCGTGTTGGCTGGGCCAGACTTAGGTCTGTTGCAGCAGCAGCTCCCGTCTAGCTGGTTAAACATCGACAAGGCTAAGTCGGTTGCAGCGGTGGAAGAGCTAAGACGGCAGGTTGTCCAAAAATTCGGCCTACGTATGAAGGGCTACGGGTTTAAGCCTGATCCCAAGTTATTTGCTCCCCTACCAACCGAAGACGTTGGGGGCGGCGATGACTTGAAGAGCAGGGCTCAGAAAATTCTAGAAAAACGAAGGGCTAATAAAAAATGACCGACGTTTTAGACACCCTTACGGACGAGGAGCTGGAGGCTATCGCTAGGGACGACCTAGACAGCCTGTCAGACGAGACCCTGGCGAAGATCGCGGGGGAGCCCGCCGGGGCTAGCGAACCTGCTCCAGGTATCACCGACCGTCCTAAGGAGTGGCCACAGTCCTATTACTCTGGCATTCGTCAGGAGCCCACACTGGGCGAGGTTGGGGATATCCCGGCCGCAGCAGCGGGGGCGGCTTCAGGGCTTACGTGGGGGGTCACGGCAGCAACCCCAGAGGGGCAAAAGGAACGGGCTAAATACGGCGAAAAGCCGGAATACCAGGTCGGTGAGGTCGTCGGTGGTATACCCACAGGCGGTTTCTTGCGCAAAGCGGGCGCTAAGATTGCTCCGAAAGTAGGGGACTATCTGCGGAAAACTTGGGCCGGCCGTACTGCTGGCACAGCCGCAGAGGGTGCCGCCGGCGGGGCTATTTATAGCGGCCTGACTGAGGGTAAGCCTATAGAGGGCGCGGGTGCCGGTCTGGTTGGCGGTGGCGTGCTGGGCGGAGCATTAGACCCTAAAACCATCGAATTTCTAAAGGGCGGTGGGCGATGGGCGGCAAAGCCCTTTAAGGAGTCTGCTGAGAAGTCCGCAGGTGCATTTGGTTACGACACCAAAAAGCAGCAGGAGCGAATGCGGCAAAAGGGGCTCAAGGCGGGGGATGTGGAGGCCGAGCAGCGCAAGACCGGCCGATTCCTTTTAGATGAGGGGGCAGTGAAGCCACTGGGGACAGCCGGCGGCACCGAGCAGCGCCTTGACAAGCTCCTAGACGAATATTGGGGCGAAATGGGCGAGCATATAGACGCTATCGACTATATGTTCGGCGATAAGACGGTGGACGGAAGAGAGATTGCCAAAAGGTACCGAGAGGTCGCCGAAGGGATTAAGGCCGCTGAAAAAGCACCTACCAAACAAGCCATCTTAGATGCTGCTGAGGAGTACCGGCAGCGTGGCATGATGCCTATGCGTGAGGCTCAAGAAATACGCAACCAGATGCCTTACTACGACGTCGGCAACCCAAGCCTAGACCAGAGAGCTAGGAACCAGCTCAAGATGGCCTGGGGCGACGAGATGAATAAGGTGTTCGGTACGTGGATGACCGGCAGCGGTAAAGACGCGGCGCAGCGTATTTATGACGAGTCCTATGGCGTGATTAATAGGATTATGAGAGATCGGGCGGAGGCTCTTCAAGAGATTGAGGCCATGGTGCCCGCCGATTTTGGTGCTGGCGAGGACGTCCTAGATCGCGCTAATAAGTATTACTCTGAAATTCAAAAGCCGGCCCGCAAGGCTGCACAAAAGGCACAGGCAAAGTACCAGAAGTTATTCGACCGCCGCGAGCAGCTAGACGACATGGTAGACGAATTAGCCGAAACATTTGCAGATACTGAGCTAATACCAGACGAGCTGCAAAACAGGCTACGCCGTGGCATGGCGCCGTCTGAAAAGCTGAAAATGCTTAAAGAACATATGGAGCGCGTTGACGCCGCAATAGATGCGATTGATGAGTCCTTAGAAACTGGTGTTTTACCGATACACCATAAAGACTTTTCGGAGCTGATCCCCGAATACTGGCGCGACGACTACCAAGGTAAGGAGTTACGGTCTGGTTTGGCGGAATTATCCGGTAAAATGGAGTACGCCTACGACCAGTATCTGCGTGGGACTAGCCTAGACGACATTGACTTAGATAAGAAAATCTCGCTGGCCAAAAAGCGCTACCGGGAAACTATGGCTAAAGTCGACCAAAACAGGGCTCTGCACGACTCTGTGGTAGCTATGAAGCAGTTTGACGACAGGCTAGAAGAGGCTCAGCAAATGGCCAATAGGTTCGCTGGTGTCGCCGAGCAGGATATTCCTGAGAAGCTGTCCCCAGAAAACTGGCAGCGCTATAAAGAGAAGTACGGCCAGGCTGCTCAGGCCATGAAGGGGGCCCAGGGTAAAGCCTCTGCTAGCGAGCGTAATCAGCGCTACGGGTTAAAGGACTGGGCTCTGGGCACAGCCGCCGGCGGCGCGTCTGCATTCGCTGACCCCACTTTGTCACTGCCGGCAGGTATTGCGGCGAGTGAGGCCTCCAGACTGGCGCGGGGACGTGGGCCGCAGACCTATGCAGTTACAGCAGACATGGTCGCGAAGGTGCTTCAAGAAAGCCCTGATATTTTGGGGGCTTTTGCGCTCCCGATGCGTCGTGTATTTCTCGAAGACCCTAAACGATTTAGTGTAATCCACCATAATTTAATGCAGAATAACCCTGAGTATCAGCGGTTAATGCAGCAAATATTGCCAACAGAGGGGCAGGCTAATGAGCAGCAATGAACCAATCCAGCTAATCAGTAGCGCGGACGCTACCAGCAACCTTACGTCGGTGCCCTTGGACATTGGCGACGAAAAAGTCTACTCGATACAGGCAGACTTTACAGGCGGAGGTGGTGACCTTGTGGGCACGCTAAAGCTCCAGGCCAGTGTTGACGGCAGCACCTACGTAGACGTGACCGACTCCGACCAGGCGGTCGCGGCTAGCGCGGATCACCTGTGGTCAGTGACTGACGCCGGTTATCGCTATGTAAGGGTCGATTGGGCTTTTACCTCTGGCACGGGGAATTTGACGGTTAAGGCGATCATTAAAGGAACACCAGTTAAAGGTGCGTAATGACTACTTTTATTCAACTACCGTCAACGGGTAGTACCGCTGATTTTATAAGCTCGGTGCTTGACACTGACTCCGTCGCTTTGGTGGTGGGCGCCGGGCAGCTCACGGCCAACCTAAGGCTATCTGCTGAAGCTGCTGGGGCTAATCAGGTCAAAATCGTCAATACCATCGACGCGGTGGGCCCGGGGTTGCTGTCGGCTTTACCGTATAGCGACACCAATAGCATCGACCTTAGTGGGACCACGTCGCTGGCGGCTGATCTAAGGCTCTCGGCGACCGCAGCGGGGGCGGGCTTTTTTAAAGTCACCAACGCTATCGACTCGGGGGGTCTCCTAACCACCATCCCAGAGGCCGCAACCGCCCAGACGGGTGTTATCACATCCACAGACTGGAATAAGTTCAACGACGGCGTGACGGCGATCACAGACGGCACTTTCCCTGGGTCTGGCCAGATTGGTGAATTTACCTCAGACCAGAGCGTATTGGGCGCCCATGGCGCCGCTACGGGTGTTTTTGAATCGGTACTATCTCGCAACCTTACGGCCGGGGTCTGGCGTATCGACGGGAATATTATCGCCAACGCCAACGGCGCGAACCTCACAGGGCCCATAGAGGCGGCAATCCACACTGCGGCCGACGGCACTGGAATAAACGACTATGAAAAGGTTTATGATCCCTATTTGTCCACCGACGCCACGTTCAACCGGGGCTTTACCGTCCCCCCAAAAATAGTCAGTGTCAACGCGACAACGACCTATTACCTTATCTGTAAGTTTGATTTTGATTCAGGCACACCGCAGCGTGGCGGCCAGATTCAGGCCGAAAGGATTAGGTAAATGGGGACCATGAAGACGATTGGCGGGGCGACTGGAGGGACAGTCGTCCAGGCTGGGAATAAGAGCATAAATCTTATCTCCGAGAGGCAAGTAAACGCTATTGTGCAGGCGATCAGAGAGTCTGGCACTAAGGTTTTGCCGGCGGACGCCGAGGTACAGGTCGACGTACATGTACCAGAGACGCCGCAACCGGCCGTAAATGTAACTAATGAGGTCGTGCCTACTGATGTTATCGTCAACCATCAAGTTTTATTTAGGGCGCGGCACATTTATTTCGGTGTGCTGCTTCACACTTTGGTTTTGGTGCTTTTGGGGGCTTTAGCCTATGTCGCAATTCCCAAACTCGACCAATATATTAACCCAGGATACGGACCTGTCCAGGAGTCTCGCAGCGGACTTTACTGGCTTCGAGATTGATGTATCGGGGTATGATATTGGGTCTATTCAGATTATTTGGACGGGTGCTGACTCGGATACGGGTCAGTTTTACCCGCAGGGAAGTAACGACAAAACAAACTGGTGTAACCTCGTCAAAGCGACCCAGGTCGAGACTACAAAGGACCCCGCGTGTAACATCCTTTACGAGATAACCGACATTTCTTTTAAATATCTGCGGATTAACTACATTGCCAACGCGGTCACCGCTGGCACATTAGAGAAGATATTATATCACATGAAACGGAGGCGAAATTGACAGCTTGCACCTCCAAAACCCTGCCGGGCGGCACCGTTGAGGGTGAATTCACCACAACCGGGCTAAAGACCGGCGGTTTAATAACCGAAGTGACCATTACTAGCACAGGGTGGACGAAGCTCCCGGCTACGCCCCTGGCTAACCGCAATGCGATCGCCGTCCAGAACCAGGCGACGGTCGAAATGAAAATCAACTACGTTTCTGGCGCTTCCGGTGGGTACGTGGGCATGAAGGTGCCCGCGACCACTGGCGAACGATTCTATCAAATTACAGACGGAATAGAAATTTACGGCAGGCTCATAAGCGGAGCCGATCAGGTGGTTATCGTAGAGGAGCTGGCATGACTATCGGTGCATTTAGCGTTGTAGCTACGCCGGACCCGGTCACTACGCAGACCATTGGCAATGAAACTGTGGCCTTGGCTAACACAGAGCAATCTTACGCATTCCCTAGTGGCACTCGGCGCTTTCGCCTCTTCAACAGAGGGCCGGCGGAGATCAAATGGACTTTCACGGCGACCGAGTCGGGTACGAAATATGTTACACTTTATCCAGACACACATTATGGTTGGGTAGAGATCGACACGTCTACATCTTATATCCTCTACTTCCAGTCACCTAGTGCCAATACAATCATAGAGATAGACACCTGGGCCTAAAGTAGCACCAGCACGAGCCGAGTAGTTGAGGTGTTTAACCAACCCTGATAAGGAGCGTAATCATGGGTGTAACCAATCGTTTGAAGTATGATCCGACAGACGCCAATAGTATCGCGGCGTCTTCTACCGTCGGCTCCCACACTCTAGCTGGTGACGGGACGCCAATCACAGAAACCGGTGGCGCGTTAGACGTCAATATTGCCTCTGGCGCTATTGATTTTACGTATGACTACGCCGAAGACGCAGCGCATACGTCTGGGGACACTGGTGCCTATGTCTTGGCCGTCCAGCAGGACACCTTGGCAGCTAGTGCTGGTGACGGGGACTATGCCAGTTTCAAGGTAAATGCCACTGGTGAGTTGTACGTAAAGGACACTGACGCCGCTGGTCTATTGACCACAATTGACGCCGATACCGGCTCAATTCTGACAGAAATTCAGTCTATTACACACGCTGAGGACACTGCCCACACGTCTGGCGACGCAGGTATCATGCCTTTGGCCGTCCGAAACGACGCCGGCACAGCCTTGGCCGCTGACGGGGATTACATCCCTCTAAGCACTGACAGCTCTGGCAACCTTCGGGTAACTGCTGCTGTTGACGTAGACGACGACCTCGCCGACACGGCTATCGAGAATACTGCGACCGCAGTTTCCACCACCGCCGTCAACATCGTGACCTCTGCCCTGGCGAACCGAAAGTGGCTTTACCTTGCCAACGAAGGCAACAAGTCCCTTTACTTCGGTAAGACCGGCGTAACTGCTGCAAATGGCTTTCCAATGCATATGGGCCAGCAGTTAGAGGTCCGCGTCGGACCGTCTGTAACTCCTCAAGTCATTGGCGGCACCGGTGCCTCCTCTGAAGACCTTCGGGTTATGGAATTGAGCTAATTTTTCAGGTAGACTGGGGGGTGTAAGCCCCCCTTTTTACTTGGAGAGTAGCTAATGCGAAAAGTCGAAAAGAAGACTGTCGGAAAACCTGAGGCCAAGAAAAAAAAGAGAGGCCGAAAACCCAAACCCCTACCCCTACCAGAGATCACCTTTACAGAGGACGAGCTAGACGCCATTGTGAAATATATGAATTTCATGATGAGCAAAACCGAGGGCCGTATTCTACTCCGAGACCAAAAGGAGTTTGATATAGTCACTAAAGGGCTGATTCGACACCTTAAAAAGTGCGAAGCGCATATTTTAGAGGTTAAGCGGGTGATCAATACCAGGCAAGCCCTGGAGGGCGGCGATTAATGGGTGCTTCAAGTTACGATAGGGACGACGTCCGCATTAAGGGGGTCACCAACCCGGCGGCTCCTGACGACGGCGAGTATATCAGCGTAATCGACGACGCTGGAGTAAAGCGCCTGGCGGTGGACGGCAATTTTACCCCAAATTCAGACACTAAGATTAAAGGCGACACTGACGACACCCTGATCGGCAATAACGGGGACCATTTGCTGACCCAGGGCACTGTCGAGGGGGCCACCGACGGCACTCTGATAGGCAACGTCAGCGACTCGCTAAAAACCAATGTCACGGCCTCAGCGCTGCCCACTGGAGCGGCCACGGAGGCAAAGCAGGACGTTGGTAACACCAGCCTAAGCGCTATAGATACCCAAATGACTGACGGCTCCCAGATATCGAAAATCAAGGGGGACACTGACGGGACGCTAATTGGTAACGTCAACGACCGCCTAAAAGTAGAGGCGGACTTTAGCCCTGGCGCTGGCATCCCAATCATTCCAGCCGATAACTTGACGTACAAGGCCGTACCCCTTGAAAACGCTGGCAGCAAAGACATGGCTGTCGACGGGTCAGTCACCACCCAATATTTCACGCACTCGGTGGCAGCCGGCGAGGTCGTCTATATTTCTGGGATCACGTTTTTAATTCATGACGCTGGGAATAACAGCCTTACCACCTTCGGGACGCTGCCGGCCCTGACCAACGGGGTTAAGGTCGAAATGAGTATCGGCGGGACGAATCGTGAGGTTGCAAACATTAAGGACAATGCCGACATTATCCTGAAGTTTACCGGGGCTTTCGGTACGCAGGGTAACGGTGGTTTTGCCCCCGACGACGCCTTTTGGGGAAAAATGGACCTAGACCGGTCGGTGACCCTAACCGGCGACGACGGCGACTTTATCCGTATAGCGATACAAGACGACTTGTCGTCCATTGCTACGCTTCAGGCCGCAATCTTATTCTGGCAGGTGGTGACATGAGAGTAAATTATATAGCAGGCGTTAAAGACCCGGTTGGAATGCGAGCCAGGCTGGTCGGTATCGTGAATGGTACGGCCACCAAAAACGCCACGACGGACTTCGACTGGCAAATGCCGCAGCTCCAGTACCCCGCTGGTACAGACCGTACGTCGTACTTTGACGGTATCGAATACTGGACAGACGGGGAGCCGGGCGATTACTGCGACTTTCAGGTCGTGGACGTCGACGGCATTGCCTACCCAGCGGGCACTGTGCTGGAAGAGTTTGGGACGCAGGTCTACCTGCTGCCCAACGTGCTCCAGGATATCGTACTCTACAAAGCCAAAATCGTGACGGGTATGTACCTGCGCCTTAAGTACACCTCGATAGGGACAGTCAACGACGTTAAAGTTATCGCCAACCTTTTTCGACACGTGGACGGCAACAGCTAATGGACTATAAAAAGCTAACCGGTGTGGTTATCGTGGGGATTGTCGTTGTAGGGGTCGCCTACGACGTTTGGGTCTACTGCCAGGCGGGCACCGAGGGGACCATAAGCTGGTGGGTTTACGAACAGTCCCATAATCACCCTTCCATACCTTTTGGTATCGGATACTTGTGTGGCCATTTTTTCTGGCAAATGAAAAAAAAGATAACAAAATAAAAGACATAGCCATATTCCACTAAACTTGCCCCGCATGGCTCCGACTACCCCCTAGGAGGGTGTCGTGGCTATTGATCTCAATACAATAATTCCTATCTTGCTGACCGCCTTGATTGGTGTGATTGGCTTTTTGATCAGGTCTTATTTGGTCAATATCGACCGACGTATAGACACCGTTATCGCCATGACCAACCGCCGCGACGGTCGGCTCGACACCCTCATACAAAAGCTGGACAAAAACACCGAAGAGATAACCAAACTGCGCTACGAGATTAAGGCGGTTTGGCGTTTTATCGACAAAGTGCCCAAGAGGGCGTCAGACCAGGAGGCGAAGTATGGGTGAGTTTATGGCGCCAATTTTGTGGACCATGATCAAGCGAATTATTACTGCAAGGCTTCTTAGCAAGCTACTCGTTTATGGGGCGCATTTCCTCGCACAGCGCACCGATAACACCTTGGACGACAAAATGGTAGCAGCCTTTGCGGAGTCCTTAGGTGTTACTGACTACAAGTAAGTCACTCATTTGACTTCTCTTGAGTTGTGGTTTCTGGGGCGTGCTGTCCGAGGCTAGGCCTCCCTTGCCTAGAGTCCCTTACGTGACTCGGAGCGGCGCGCCCCTTTTTTCCTGTTTCCAGGGTCATGGTATTCGAAAGCATTTCGGAGGGATCGCGATTGTGTATTATGAGGTAGCCGCAGGTAAATGTCCGCTAGTAGCCATAGCACAAGCTGTTGAAAGTCATCTTTGTGCATCAGGGGATGCCCTATGCCTTGCCCTTGTTGAACCAATAACGCTATGGAGTCTAACGATTCTCGTAATTTACCTAGTTGCGCTGACACTTGCTAAGCTCCTTATATGATTCAGGAGTTTGGTTCTTTCCTCCCGATTAAGCGCCATATAATCCTTTTTAAGCTGGCGCCAAGACTTCTTAAACCGTGGGTTGTATATTTTCCTGAGTAGTTTAACCGTTGTTCCGCGCATGGTTTACCCGTAGTGATTGAGGTGGAAATTAGCCAGGTAAGCTTCGCATCGCCTACCTGGCCGGACGGCTTAATAGCTCTACGCGCTAGGCGTTTGAGGACTTCTGTAAGTCTTCGGAGGCCATTTTGATGGCACGCAAGACCCGGTCGGCGTCTAGCTGGCCATTTAATAGCAGCTTGTGGACGTTTTCCCATATAGACTCCGGGGCTTTCTCTTTGACGCAAATGCCTTCAACCCAAGCCTTTTGGTCGGGGTCACCTGTATAAACTACACTGGTGCTGGCTTTGGCGCCACTGCTCTGGGCGGCGGGTTTGGAGTTGGTAAAGTCTTCAACGTCCTGGGTAAAGCGGTCGGAAAGGCCGAAGGTGCTTAGCGTGGCGTCCACCAGCGCTCGCTTTTTCGCCATCTTCAGGACCGTGTTTTCCAGGTCACTGGGGCGATCGCAGTACTTGGACTCTCTGGTAGAGCACGAGCCGATGCCCTGGCCGATCTTGCGCCCATTGTTAGATATCGTGCACTTAACGACGTACCGGTAAAAACCCATGGCTTCGCCAGACTTGGGGTACTTGCCTCCCTTTTGCCACTTCATGACTACCGTGTGGTCGGCGTCTTTTTCGACTATCTCAAAGTCGGGGACAGTCCCGAATGCCGCGTTAATGCGCTCGGCGCCGGCTTTGTAGAGGGTGTTTTTATTGGTGCCCGGTATCATGCCATAGTCGACTTTGGGCACGAGGGCGTCTCGGATCAGAGTGACCACAGCCTCCTGTTGCCGCATCAGAGCGTCGGGAGCAACGGGCATCATAAGGTCTGGTGGTGCTGGTAGCTGGGCGTCTTGTGGTACTAAGTCTGTCATTTCTTCCCCCTTGCGCTGCCTCGTGGATTAAAGCGCAGCGACTTCTTTTTAGTCAGCTTAGCCCAGGGGAGCTTCCCCCCGGCTTTCAGGTGATCCCTGATCGCTGTCTTGTTTAGCTCGTAACTTACCCTCAAAAACTTGTGAGGCACCTGCCAGCTTTCAATCTGGTCGGGGCCAACTCTGCCTTGACTGTCGGTCAGTATCGCGCAGTCCAGCTCGTCGCGGTCGCTGACCGAGATCGACGCCATGGTGCCCGCAACCTTTTCCCCGTCCGACAGGGCCAGCCTGGTGGCGTCGCGAAAATTCGCTAGCACCTGCTCAAGTCCTGCTTTTTTAGCCTTGAACGTCCTGGAAATACTAGCACAGTGCTCCATACATTCCTTTAAAAAGAGCTGGTACTGATAGCAGTTGTCGACGGTGCTAGGCAGGTCGAGGTCTAAAAGCATCTGCTTTGTAACGCGCTGAATAACCACGTCATTAGGGTCAAAATCGTCACTGTCGACGATGCGCGCCACGTCTGCAAGGCCTTGCAACGCCTGGCTTAGAGCAATTTTCGGGTTATTCATGGATGGATACGGCTCCGTTTACGTAAAGGGTTAAAAGTAGTCGGATCGCGTCCGACAAGCTCCTATGGTCATGGGCGCATTTAACCCTTAACCTATCTTTTAAAGT
>JABAOH010013135.1_pt1 | contig 17084 bp, 17 predicted proteins | sample 7062181 | NCBI WGS metagenome assembly JABAOH01 (sample SAMN14538630, study PRJNA623070) | marine sediment metagenome | biome: marine biome [ENVO:00000428]; feature: marine pelagic biome [ENVO:01000023]; material: deep marine sediment [ENVO:00002113]; isolation source: pool of 5 deep marine... | reverse complement strand
TGGCATACGCTATTTGAGGGATAAAAGAAGTGGGCTTATACTATGAAGGGCAGCTCTCAGATGTAAGGAGAACAGTTCCGGTCTCTTTCTTGAGTTCCTTCCACAAGCCATAAAACTGACTACTAGGGTTGGTATGTGTGTTGCAGAGATTGGAATTTCATAAGATAACTGCAGATGAGCTTCCATATGTTTCGTATCTCTGCCTTTGGGGCGTTAGTCAGAAGCAGAAAGACGCTATGAAGAGGCATATGGCAACGAGGCTCAAGTGGATTGAGGAGATGTGGTCCAAGGGATTAGCGATCGTTGTGGCTTTGGGGCCAAGAAAAAGCAAGAAGGGTCTCATTGAGTATCTGCCGATTGAAATTGCTCCTGAAGCTGTCAAGGGGAAGAACTCTTTGCTGATAAATTGCATTTGGGTGCTGCCGCGATTCATGAAAGCTGGTGTAGGAAAAGGGCTAATGCAGCATTTTCTTGCTGATGCCAGGAATGTGGGTGGAGCGAGTGTGTTGTCCTATGAAGGTGCCAAATGGTTTGGCTATTTTGACTACATGCCAGCCAGCTTCTTCAAACGATTTGGATTCAAAGAGATCTCACGAGATGACACTCGTGTTCTGCTTCACCTTGACCTAGGCGCACATGCAGCACCAAGACTTCTGACTCCAAGAAGCCAAAGAATTGAGAGGAAAGGTACTACAGTAGTTGATATCTTTTGTAATAGTCAGTGTCCTTGGTGTGGATGGATGGCAGACGAGGTCTGCAGAAAGGTGAAAGGATCTGGCATAACATTCAAGGTGATCAACACTGACAATAGAGAGGCTATCGAAGAATTTGGATTAGCAAGAGGGATATCAATCAATGGTAGACCAGCGATCAAGAGAATGGCTGCTTGGAGAGAAATCAAATCAACCCTAGAGAGAGCTACGTCTGGTCAATAGCGGGACGATCAAACAGTGGCTTCCGCAAGTCTCAAGCCATAGACTCAGACTAGCACAAATCGCGCAGGCACACGCCGACCACAAGGTTATAAGTTAGAGTCCAGATGGATTACACCAAAATGGTGAGATGAATGAACGCAGATGACGCATTTGAAAAGATTGCAGATGATGCTCTGCAGCAGTTTCTGAATAAGAACCCAGAATGGGCCACCTTTCTCGGCCTCCATGACCCCTATGATAAGCTTCTCTCCAATGGTAGCATAGAACTCGTGCACGAAAACCTAAGACTACTGGAAGAATGGCTTCACAAGATACAGACAAAAATCGACTTCGACGAACTCAACGAAGAACACAAAATGGACTGGAGACTGCTCCAATATGTTCACGAGATAGACAAGTTTTACGCACATGAGTACCGTGCCCACGAGAAAAATCCCGAAGCCCTAGAAGGCATAGGCTCTCTGATCTTCATAGTTCTAACCAGAGAGTACGCACCTCTAGAGGCAAGAATCGAAGGCATTGTCTCTCGCTTAGAGAAACTGCCTGCATATCTAGACCAATTTCGAAACAGTTTCAAGAACTGCGTGCCAGTAAAACTGTGGACTGAAATAGCCATCGAACAATGCCAACAGATACCAGGCTACCTGCAGTTTCTCATCACCGTTACAAAGGAGAGAATATCGCAAGAGCTCCATCAAAAACTCCAGAAGGCAATCACAGACCTGTCGCAACCACTCAACAAGCATCTGGAATGGTTGAAAGCATTGTTGCCCAAGGCAAAGACTAACTGGGTCATCGGAAGAGAGAAGCTCGAAAGACTCCTCAACCTCAGAGATCTCGGATTCAGTGCCGATGAGATCCATGAGTTAGGAGTGAAGTTTCTCCGAGAGACAAAAGAGGAACGAGCCAAGCTCGCTGCAAAGATCTCTCCTGGAAAGACTGTTGAAAAGGTGATGAAAGAAATACAATCTGAAGCGCCCAAAACCTTTGAAGAAGCCTTAGAATTCACGCGAAAAGAAATGGAACGAGCACGAAGCTTTGTACTGGACAATGACATCGCAACGATTCTTGGAGCAGATAAGCTTCATGTTGAAGAAACCCCGTCATTCATGGCGCCCTTGATTCCCACTGCAGCACTCGTGCTGCCAGCCAAATACGAAAAGACTCAAGAAGGAATATACATCGTAACCCGCCCCAAAGACATGAAAGATCTTGGCAAACATGCAAATTACGCAAGCATCCCAAGCACTGTGGTCCACGAAGCCTTTCCAGGCCACTTCCTCCAGACGTCCCGCTCAAACCGTCTCGGCTCATTCATCCGATACATCAGTCAAGGCACCGAAACTGTAGAAGGTTGGGCCCATTACTGCGAAGAGATGATGATGAACCATGGATTTCAAGGAGGTGCAAACGCCAAGTTAATGCAAGTTAACAGAATCGTCTTTCGGGCCGTCCGAATGATCGTTGACGTAAAACTCTCCTGCGGAGAAATGACTTTCAACGAGGCGGTGGACATGCTAGTGAGCGAGACTGGAATGTCAAAGAACGTTGCGATCGCCGAGGTTCGCAGATACACAATGACACCTGGGTATGCCCTCTCGTACCTGCTCGGCAAACATCTCATATTGAAACTGCGAGACGAAGTAAGGGAAAAGATGGGGCCCAAATACAGCGAGAAATTCTTCCATGACACTATCACAGCCAACGGATACCTGCCGATAGCAAAACTCAGAGAGACCTTTGAACAAAGGCTCAGAGCAAGCAGAAACGTGTAAGTCCCCCATTTCGAGCACGCGCGCCCCCCGGCTGCTGTTGGCGTCATCCACGCGCGCTTGTGATCACCGCAGAGTTGGAATAACTTCTTTAGCTATTTCCTTGAAGGTTGGGATCAGTTTCTCCGCGCTCGCACGGAAGATGCTGAAGAGCTGCAATTCCAAAGCTGATGTTCTGCCTCATTGATTTCATATTATTCAGATCAGGTTCAAGCGAGATAAAAGGGCAACTGACATACGGTAATAATTTAACGTTACCCTGAACAGACGCGCATCTCAACATTAGTTTCGTTGGTTGGGGTAAGGTTTTATTGAGGAAAAGCGACCTTGACATAAAGTGAAACAAGGGATTGACCTGTTTAAAGAACTGAAACAGAACGAATTCGGCAGGGTGCTCCCCCTGTTTCGACGGCTTGACTATTGTCTGGCTCTCCGAGCCACAATCGAAAGCAACAACCCAGGCCGAATTTTCGTCGATAACGCGGACAATCCCCACATAGCTTTGGCCCTCACGGTCGGAGGGTATTTTCTTGCTGGAGATTACAGCAATCCGGAGGCAAATGAGGCTCTCCGCTCTTTTCTTGCCGAACAGATTTTCACGGGTCACGTGCATGTGAAAAGCAGCAGATCCATGTTTCTGACGTTGCACCCAGAAGCATGGGAGGCCAAATTGCCTGAACTAATTCCCACGCACGACATAATCAAACGCACACGCTACCATTACGTATGCACCAGAGTCAAATTCGCTTGGCGCAACAACATTCCCGAGGGCTACACAGTCCGTCGTGTCGATCGCACCTTGCTAGATGATTCCAAGATTGTCTTTCCCAATTCAATTCGTACACGGATGAACATAGATGAACAATGGGGAACAGTGGAGAATTTCTTGGAGAAGGGGGTCAGCTTCTGCGTACTTCGCGGATATGAAGTCGTTTCGTGGTGCACTCCTGACTGTGCGGCAGACCGTCAGATTGAAGTGGGCATAATAACCCACCCAGAACACAGGCGACAGGGGCTGGCTGCTGTCTCAGTGGCCGCAACTGCAGAATACTGTCTTAGTCATGGTTTTTCTGCAGTAGGATGGCACTGCAATGAACTCAACGTGGGCTCTTGGAAGACCGCAGAGAAGGTGGGATTTGATCGGGATCGCGAGTATGCGGAATTTTTCTATACATATAACGTGGTTCAGCATCTTGAGGAATTGGCATGGTACAACTTTCGGCGAAAAGACTTCGAGAAATCGGTTCATTACTTCGACCAGCTCTTTAGGCAGCGGCAAGAGTCTTCAAATGACACTTATCACGTTGCCGCGGAAGCCTGGGCTGCTTTAAAGAACAAGAACAAGACGCTCACTTATCTGCGTGCAGCAGCAGAACACGGCTGGAAATATCCCGATTACACCAAGCGGGTAGAAGCGTTTTCCGTGGTTCATGATACTTCTGAATGGAAAACAATCTTGGCGCGAATGGCGAAGAATGCGAAGGATAACCACTGGTTGGTCGGATAGAAATTCCATGCTCACAAACACTGAGATATCTTAGTTCCGTGTGTGTGGACAAACATTTAACCCCAACCCAAATATGCCTGCACGCAAAGAATAGAGGAATAAATGGGGGATTCCCTTTGATTGTTGAAGTGATCTTGTCCGGGTTTCTTTTTCTGTTTATTTTGGTTTTAAACCTTGTAATGGGTGCATTTGGTTATTTAATGGAAAAAGATGAGTATGACCCAGACGCTGACCTGCAAAAGATTAACAATGATCCAGAAAAATTTCAAATAGGCATCGTACTAGCGCTCATAGAACATGGTAGCGTCATTACACTTGCTATAATGTTGTTTGCCATCTTTAGTCCATACAACCCAATACTCGGAATTGTCTGCATTGTCTTTCGAATAGGAGAAGGCTTGATCCAATATATTAATGAACCGAACTACTGGGGTCTTCTCAAAATAGCAAAACAATACTCAGGTACTAGTGGTGCTTGAAAAAAACTCGCTGAGTCAATTAGCTCGTACCATTTTCAGAACAAAGGACTCTAGATTCAAATTTGCAATGATTTGCTGGTCCATTGGCACATTGGCTTATTCAATCGTGATAGTTACCTCTGAAGTTCTACCACAAATTATCGGATGGCTAGGAATTATTGCCAGCATTCTCGTTGGCCTCAGTACTGGCATAAAACTTGCAAAACTTGAGTTTAAAGACTTTACAACTATCGGTGGTCTGACGGCAATTCTGTTTGAAATAATCATTGGAGGATGGCTATTATTCTCTCCCCTCATCTAGAAAGGAAAGATGACCATGTCTACTTGAACGCGCGCGCTATAACTTGGATGTTTGCCTTCTCAAGGGTTCTGAAGACGCTCAAAACTCTCGGACAATTCTCAGGTACATTTCAACCTCTTTCCAGGAGGATTCCTTTTTCACAACCACCGCTACTTCTCGAAATTCAGATGCACGAAAGTCTGAGCGCACATGACAGATTAGGGCCCTTCAGTCTTCCAAGCGTACTCGATCTTGCTGAATTCTTCCTTGAACCCTTGACCTCGATAGAGCTTCAAGGCAGGTAGATTCGTAAGCTCACAAGCGACACTCATGGTTCTAAATCCACGCTGAGCAGACTTCATAATAAGCCGTAAGAGGGATCTTCCCAGCCCTCTCCTTCTATAGTCAGGATGAATCCCAAACATCCACAGGTGACAATTGCCTTCGCCATGAGTGGGACGTACAAGTGAGAATCCAATGATTTGCTGGTCCTTCACACCCACCAATGAAGTATCCTCCTTGAAGGGTTCTAATCTGCTAAAGGTCTGATCGAAGAAGACTCGTCTTTCCTCATCAGTCTGGTCGAAGAAAAATCGATCTTGTCCCGTACTAAACGTCTGATAGTAACACTGATAGAGCTCATTCTCATCCACATCTGCGAGCGATTTGACCTCAAACGGAACTTGTGCATTCTCGAAGTCGAGTTCCGCGAGAACACATCGCATGATTGCCGTTTCAGTCATCAACCGCAACCCAAGGGACTCGTATAACCTCTTGTACTTCTCAAAGGTTTGTGCAGGTGCCTCTGCCCGACGAAAGGATAACTCGATTCTCCTCAGACCTTTCCTCTTAGCATATCCAATAGTCTGCCTGATGAGCTCGGATGCGACTTGCTCAAGATTCTTCCTCGGAAAAACAAACGGATGTCCGTTGAGCGCCCAAGGGTTGATTTCAGCTCTCTTGCCATCGTGCATGAACAACAAGAGCCATCCCACAAGTTCACCAGTTGAACGCGCCTGAACTGTGACCGGGGGAAAATCAAATTCTAGTCCGTTAAGCCAGTTCTCCAACCTTGTAGTGGTGAATTCCGCTCGGCGGGTAGTCGCTAATGCCGCATAAGCCACTTTGGCGAGTTCATGAACATCTACTTCCTCCCATCTACGAATACTAATTTCCAACCGTTTCAGCCTCACCCAAAACGTAACACCATATCCTGCCCAGTCACTTGTAGAGAAGATAGAAAAGAATTTCCCCTTAGACATTGACACGCACAAAATCGCAGAAATAAAGAGCACTCAAAAAAAGAGAGTTTGTGGGAGATAACCACTGTGGGAGAGTCTAAATCCTTAGCGTTTTTTGAGTTTCCTTCACTCGATCTTTATGGTTTCACCCTTAGGCTTTTTCTCCTTCTTCTTGGGGACGGTTACCTCCAGAACACCGTTCCTGTAAGCGGACTTTGCTTGTTTTGGATCTATCTCGGTTGGCGTCGCTACTTCTTTGTAGTACTTACGTTGCGGTGTATCGACCGAGATCGTGAAGGTTTTCTCAGTTCCATGGAGTTTTATGTTTTCCTTCTCAACGCCCGGCAACTCAGCGATGACCTTGACTTCACCGTCGGTTTCCAGTACGTCGACTAAAGGTTCTCTCTGCTCTCTGACGTTGACCTGCGGTCGCCCCATACGGGTTTCCGGCTTGATGTTCCCGAACTCCCTAACCTGAGGTTTCCTGTCCGGTCCAACCGTGACACTGTATCCATAAACGAATGGTCCCCACCGCTTCACCTTAGTGCCGTCTGGCAAAGTTCGTTCCTGAACGAGATCTTTCGGAGCGTTCTTGGACAGCTCTCCGAATTCTTTTTGCATCATTTCTTCCATTTCTCTGAAGATTTCATCTATGTCCCCCAAGCGAAAGCCAAAGAAAGGACGTCTTCTTCCAAACCACCTTGACCACCAATCTTCTTCCGACATAGCTTATCACCTCCTTTTTCTATCCATCTAAAACAGGCTCTTTCAAAGCCGCTTGCCAAACCACTTCGAAGGGTCTCTTTGGCCTTGGCCTGCGCCTTTCAGGGTTCCAAGGTTCAAAGGGATCAAAGGGGAGAAACGGCTCCAAATCCTGAAACGTCTTAGAGCCCCACAAACATTTGTTAGATGGCACTATCTTTCACGCCTCCAAAAGTCTTCCGTTTCTTCCAAAGCCTCAATTAGATGCCTTAGGACGAGACTGATCAGTATGAACCCACTCTGCCCGACCTCTGGACAACGATATTTTCCCCGCTCAACCTTCACTAGGAATCCGCCTTCTCTGAGTTTTCTGGTATTCTCCCAAACGATTTTCGGATTCAAATCGAGGTCCCTCATGAAGTCAGCGAAGTTCATGGTGCGATCCTCTTCCTGCATAAGTCGTGTCAGCATTTTCAAGCGAGTCTCATGAGACAAGGCGACAAAGATCTTTGACAATCGCTCGCAATCCGCTTCGAAAGCCTCCAGTTCGTCTTCTAACTGCTCTCTTGACCAGTCCGCGAGTGACAGAGGAATTTCGAATAAGACGTCTCCGTTTCGAACTAGTTGCAACCTTAAGGCCATCTACACAGGCTCCTTATTACCAAAGAGTAAGTATTAACAAAGACGTATATAAATATTACCTCTAAGTAATAACAATTAGCCCAGTATGCTTTCGAAAAAGAAGGAAAAGCGGGAGATAGCCCACTGGTCGCCAATTCAAATCCTCCAGTCCACCACGAATTCACCGGCAACTAAGGCACACGCACAAAAAGCAGGAAATCGGGTGATGGCCCCACTGTAATGGAGGTTAGGAATATACAAGTAAGAATATTTATATCTAAGATGTGGATTGTCTGCTGATGTCAAGTTCAGGCAAAACAAGACCGAGGTTACAAGGATGGCGTATTTAGCACAAACTAAAGGTGGGCAACCCGTTCTTATTCTGAAGGAAGGAGCTTCAAGAAGCAGAGGACAGGAAGCACGAAGAAACAACATAATGGCCGCGAGGGTGATTGCCGAAGTAGTAGCTAGCACGCTTGGACCACGCGGCATGGACAAAATGTTGGTGACCAGCATAGGTGACATAACAATAACCAATGATGGGGCGGCAATTCTAGATGACATAGATGTGGAACATCCGGCCGCAAAGATGATGGTTGAAGTGGCCAAAACTCAAGACGACATGGTGGGAGACGGAACCACAACCGCGGTTGTTCTATCGGGAGAGTTGTTAAGAAAGGGTGAAGAGCTGCTCGAACAGGGTATTCACCCAACAGTGGTCGTAAGCGGCTATAGAAAGGCGGCTCAGAAAGCCATGGATATCTTGCAAAAGATGCACATCACTGTGGATTTGAACGACAAAAAGACGCTGAAGAGTGTCGCAATGACGTCGATGGGAAGCAAGGCCGTTGGCATGGCACGGAAACACTTCGCGGAGATTGCGATTGACGCTGTAAAACAGATAGCTGAAAAACGTGGAGACCGGTGGATCGCCGACATCGACAACATCCAGATCATAAAGAAAGAGGGCGAAAGCCTTGAAGATACAGAGCTTGTAAGAGGCATAATACTGGATAAAGAGGTTGTACATGCTGGTATGCCAAAACAGGTTAAAAACGCTAAGATAGCACTCGTAGACACTGCATTAGAAGTTAAGAAGACCGAATTCGACGCTACGGTAAAAATACAAGACCCATCTCAGATGAAAGCGTTCTTAGACCAGGAAACCAACATGCTCAAAGAGATGGTTGAGAAGATAGCCAAGAAAGGTGCCAACGTTGTTATCTGCCAGAAGGGCATAGATGACATGGCTCAGCATTTCCTGGCGAAAAAAGGGATCTTAGCGATTCGACGAGCAAAAGAGTCGGACATGGAGAAGCTCTCTAGGGCTACTGGTGGAAGACTCACAACTAATCTCGATGATTTGAATTCCAAAGATCTGGGCTATGCTGAGGTTGTTGCAGAACGAAAGATCGGAGACGACAAAATGGTATTCGTTGAGGGATGCAAGAACCCGAGATCAGTCTCCATACTCATTCACGCCGGGCTTGAAAGAATGGTTGACGAAGCTGAGCGCGCCCTACACGACGCATTATCCGTAGTAGCAGACATTTACGAAAAGAACAAAGTCGTAGCAGGAGGCGGGGCCGCAGAGGCTGCAATAGCGAGAAAACTCCGCGACTACGCGACCAAGATCGGCGGGAGAGAACAACTGGCGGTAGAGGCGTTCGCAGAATCTATGGAGATAATTCCCAGCAAGCTGGCTGAGAATGCGGGTTTGGAAAAGATCGACGTCCTAGTCGAATTAAGGGCGGCGCACGAGAAACCAAAAGGCCACTTGATGGGTGTCGATGTTTTCACAGGCAAAATTGTCAACATGCACAAGAAGGGGGTCATCGACCCGTCAAGCGTAAAGGAACAGGCCGTAAAATCTGCCGTAGAATCCGCGTCAATGATTCTGAGGATCGACGATGTAATATCCGGTGGAAAGACAGAGGCACCACCTACTCCTCCAGGTGGCCCAGGGGGAATGCCAGGCGGCTACGGTGGCATGCCTCCAGGATACTGACACCTTCGCGTGCGTGTATGGAACCACACAGAGCCTCATACGAAAATGGCGGTTTGCCCCCGCATAGATGACCTATTTCGCGAGTCAAACAATTAGTCGAATTCGTGTAGATTGTACCGTGCGCCTAAGCAGCCTATCACTTGCGTGCGTTTTGACTACAAGTCTATCCAAGAAGTCGAAATGGCAGACGGAACTTTAATACAGTAATGCTGGGAGTTTTTTGGTTTCTTCAGTTAGTTGCAGAGCACTATTCAATTCTCTGAAGTATCTGATGACCGTTAAGCCTCTTTCGGTTATGGTGTATACGATTTTTGTTCTGCTTCTCTTTTTGCCAACAACTTGTTCTTCAACAAGGTTCTGCCGGATCAAGAAATCCAAGTACTGCTTCAGAACACTACAGTTTACGTTAGCTTTGTACATGACGTGAGTCAGCTTCAACGGTCCATGACGAGCCAGAATTTTTAGGATGTCAACATGCATTTCAAGTTTTGACCTTCGCAAACTCTAACACACCTCTAATTATGTGATGCATTGATTAGCCATATGAGACGTGCATATTCCTTGATCGTCTCTTCGTCTCGATATTCACTTGAGCTGATTTGCCGTCTCAAATGGAAAGCACGCAATTTCATTTTTTGAGTGTTCAAAAATCATGCTTCCTTTTTTAGGACGCGTGCCACATAGTTCGAACGAATTGCCTAAAAGGCTTGCTGATTGCTAAGAATATGTGTATCTAATATGTTCATACACACATCGTGCGCTAGTAAGCCGCATTGTTTCGCATGAAAGTGTAGAAAAAAGAGGAAGTTGCAGAAGATATCTTCAGTTTCGCGAATATGCTTGACCCCGGCTACTTTATACGAGCATGCCACAAAAGTCCATTTAATCGTCGGTCACTAGCCATGACTGAAGGTCATTTCTCTGGATTGTCCCAAGGAAAATTTGAGATAAAGACGACAAAGCAGAAAGAATATTTCTTATACAACAACCATGTTTCAAGGGTATCCGAAGCTTAAAGTAATATTTTCGCTCTACCTACATTGTGTGGAGATGGAGAGTAACAAGGATGACTTACGAAGAAACGTGGAAGGTTTTGGGAGATTTAGTCACTGAGCTTCGTAGAAAGGGTGAGACAATTCCGCCTGATGTGATTGAGGACTTGCGTTCAGCCAAGACCATGATACAGGTTCTGAAGACCGACCCAAAGTACATTGAAAATATTCCTAAGATCGAGACATTTCTGGGAAAGGTGGAGGCTTATCTCATTTCTTTGGCACAAGAGCAGTTTGGATCAGGGTTTATTTATCAATGGATGGAACGACTTGAGGACGCAAGGCGGGCGGTTGAAGAGGAAGGTGAGGTTGCTTCGAGGTTTGTTTCTGGGCTGCCAAAGGGGGAACATTGGGTGCGGATTAAGATTTCTGAAGACACTCCCCGAAAGAATATAGAGAGACTGGCCAAGGAGAAGAAGCTCTCCCACAAGATGCAGAAGAACGGGTATATGCTAGTCTTCGGCGACAGCGAGAGTGTGAAGTCTTTCGTTAAAACCATGGCAGAAGAGTTCCGTGGCGCAAAGAAAAGCCGATGAGCAACTCGGGCATCTTTTACTCAAAATAATCAAATATTAACGAGGAATATCGCTGGCTTATAGAACAATTTTATAGAAACTTTTACACTAGTTTTGATGCTTTCCACGGGCGAAAACAAAAAGGGCGGACCTCGAGGAAGATGCCTTACATAAAGAAAATCGAGCTACGGGGCTTCAAGTCTTTCGGTCCGAAAGCCGCCAGCATCATGCTCGACAAAGAGTTCACAGTGCTCACTGGACCGAACGGGAGCGGAAAAACCAACATTGTGGACGCCGTTTTATTTGGATTGGGTGAGTTAAGCGCTAGAAGACTTAGAGCTGAAAGTTTCTCCAAGCTCATATTCCGTGGCTCTCCTGACAGTGAGACAGAGAAGGCAAAGGCAGCAAAGGTTGTCATCCAATTTGATAACTATGACAGCCACATACCAGTTGACACAAGTACCGTAACAGTTTCTCGCGAGGTCTATAAGAACGGTCAAAGCATCTACAGGCTAAACGGAAGAAGAATCTCAAGGTCTCGCATTCTCGACTTACTTTCTCTTGCTGGAATAAGCCCGACTGGACACAACTTCATTTTGCAGGGCACCATTACACGCATGGCAGAAATCTCCTCCTACGACCGACGGAAGATTATCGCAGACCTCGTTGGCATAGCTCAATACGACGCAGAAAAGGCAGAGGCTGAAGAGAAGCTTCGACAAGCCGACATCTCGATTCGAACCGCAATGGGCCGAATAGACGAGGTGCAGAAGAGAGTAGACGATCTAGAGAGGCAACGCAACGAGCTACTTCGTTACAACTTCATCCAAAACGAAATGAAACGCTTCGAAGCCATGAAAGTGTGTCACGAAAGCTTGCGAACTCAGGGCAAAACGGAGGATCTATCATCAAAGTTTGAAAAGGTTAGAGACAAAGTAGAGAGATTCCGGGAACTAAGAGAACAACTCACGGCTCAACGTCGCGACATGCAAAGAGAATGGAGCAAACTCAGCTCAGAAGTGGTTGAAGAAGGCGGAACACAAGTCCTTGGAGTCCAGATAGAGATCGGCGACGCAAAATCAAAACTAATCGAACTGACAACCAAAATAGACGCTGGAACTGCTAGCTTCGAGGGTCTCAAGAAAGTGGAGGAGAACAACCTCCAACAACTCGAGGCAATCAAAAGTGAAATCGCGGAGAACCGCAAGAACATCCGACGATTAGCGCGAAGGCATGATCGATTAGCAAAAGAAATCGCGACCAAACAATCCCAGTATGATTCTGTTTCTGATAAGGCTGCACAGCTGAGAGCGAATCTGGGCGAAAACAGCAAGAAAGCTCAGAGCGTCGAACAAAGGCTGGAAAAACTTTACCAAAAAATCCTCACTCTCCGCAGCGAAGATGCTCAAAGACAGACGACGATTAGAGCTCTTGCGCGCAGGCTAAGGAACCTCAAAACAAGTAGAGGAAAATTGTCATCAACCTTCAACGATCTCCAAAAATCCTTTGCAGACCTAAAGACAGTGCAGAACGAGCAGAAAGAACGCCTCAAGAATCTCCGGAAAACTCTGGATGCAAAAATCGCTCAGAGGGAATCTGTAGAAAAGGAGATTGCAGAGGCCAGTAAGATCGCCAAATCCGCTCGAGAGGCAGTGGTGGAGTTTGCCACCCAACGAGAACTAGCTGAAACAGTTGCGACGGAGGAAAACGCGTTAAGAAACATCGAAGAACTTGCAGATCTCGGTGTAATCTCGGGCGTACATGGTCGGCTCCAAGACTTGATTAAGATCAAGAGGGATTATGCTCAGGCAATAGAGGGCGCTGCTGCAGGCTGGCTCAACTCTCTGGTTGTAAAGGATTTCGACACGGCATTCACGTGCGCCGAAACGCTGAAACGTATGAAACTCGGCAGAATCAAGATAGTCCCGCTTAAAGAGCTGTCTGAAATAAAGTCCATCAATCCTCCGAGGATTAGGGGATCAAGAGGACCTGCCTCCACATTTGTGGCTTGTGCAAAACGTTATGAACCCGCGGTGACCTTTGTTTTCGGAGACACTCTAATAACAGGAGACGACAAAACTGCTTTCACTGCCTCGGTTAGAGGATACCGAACAGTCACATTGAACGGAGACCTTTACGAGGCTGGTGGAGGAATTGAAAGCGGCTACTATCGGGCCCCCATCAACTTTTCTTCGATAATCCCAAGCGAATCCGCCGTCAAAAGCTTAGAGGAAGCAGTGAAGGCTCTTCAGGAACACCTCTTCAGAAGAGGTAGCGACGTATCTACCTTTGAACAAGAAATAAGCGAAAATGGAAGGGAAATAACTCGATTAGAAGAAGCAATAAAAACCCTCGACAATGAGATTGCTCGAATAAAGAGAAGCGGAAAACGCGCCCAAAGAAATATTGCACGCCTTGAAGGACAACACCAAAACGTTCAAGCAAGTCTGGAAAAGGAGAAGACAGAGAAAAAACTTCAAAGCACACAACAAAAAGCCCTCCAGAAGGGAGTTCACAGATTACGCGAAGAATTAGCCGCCTTGCGAAGGAAGACAGATCCCTTGCAAATTCAGGAAATGGAGATTCAGCGAGAACAATTGGGAGATGAAAGCATAAAGCTGCGGCAAGAGCTGGGCAGCGTCGAGACGGAGCTTTCGACTCTAGACTCCAAATACAAGAACGTCCTGAAAATAGGTCCCGACAACATCAGAGTTCAACTCAGAAAAGTGCAGAAGCAGCTCGCAACTCTCGAAAAAGAGGTTGAAGAGGCAGTTCAGCAAAAAAGCCTGCTTGAAGAGGAACTATTGAAGCTGGAAAAATCCAAGGACGAACTGTCTCATTCAGTTCTCACTGCCAAAGAAGAGGCAAAGAAATTCACCTCTCAGATCGATGACGTTGATAAGAAGGTGCATCGCCTTGATACCGAGTACGAGCAAGCAAATCAACTCTTTAACCAGCTTCAACTTAGCCTCCAAACATGTCAGTTGCAGCTTGATCAGCATCGTCATCGATTGGAAGAACTCGGCTACGAAGAGCCTTTGACACTGTCGCTGGAGCCACTTGAGGTTGTAGAATCGTCGCTTAAACAGATGCGATTAGAGTTGGAAAGGCTTGGGGCCATCAATCAGCTGGCTCAAACACATTACAATGAACAAGCTTCACGATACAAGGAACTCTCTATACGTATGAATGAGCTTGAAAGGGAGAAGCAGGCCATCCTTGCTTTCATGGGAGAAATAGAACGTAAGAAGCGGGATACCTTCATGGAGGCCTTCAACAAGATAAACGAAAAGCTCAGCAGGTTCTTCTCAAAGCTCACAGGCGGTGGAGAGGCTGCTCTAAAGCTTGAGAAGCCCGATGAGCCACTCTCTGCAGGAGTGGATATGGTTGTCCAATTTCCGAAGAAGACTCCAATCCTGGTAAGTGGAGCCAGCAGCGGAGAGAGATCCATATCTGCAGTTGCGTTCATCTTCGCTCTGCAAGACTTCACTCCTGCTGCTTTCTACTTGTTTGACGAGATTGATGCGCACTTGGATGCGTTTCATGTTGAGAGGTTGGGAGAGCTCTTGACTGAAGAGTCTGAGAAGTCTCAGTTTCTGGTAGTGACCTTGAAGGCTGAAATGGTTAGTAAGGCTGAGAAGGTGTATGGTGTGTATTCGCGAAGCGGGGTCTCCAACGTTGTGTCGACTATATTTAAGGAGGCTGCCTAGTGGCCTCTGCCGTCAAAAAACCCTTCTATTTTCAGCCCCCATGGAGCGTGCTTTTTGAGCTCCATAAACTGCAGAAGATTCTTCCTTGGGATGTTAATATCGCTTTTCTGTTGTCGTCCTTCTTAGAAGAGATGGAGAAGAGGGGAGACGTAGATTTTAGGGCTTCGGGGATGGCATTGGATTCCTCAGCCACAATCTATCTGATGAAATCTAAGCTTTTGTTAAAGCTTGAAGAGCCTCCGCCCCCGCCAAAAGCTTTACCTGAGTTTCTTCCGCCCCCCTTGTTTCTTCCTCTTCGTTACGAGTTGACTTCTACTACAATCCAGCACCTTCTCACCGTGCTAGACGATGTTCTCAAGGGAGAACGTGTGTTTCCATTAGAACGACGTCCAGAACCGCTTTTGCCATCGCCACAGGATATTCTTCCTCCAGTTGACTTGTATCTGGTTGAAATGGGAGAGCGAATGAAGCAATTGTACGGTTTTCTTCTCCAACTGGCTGAGAGAGGAGAACTCATAGTCTTTTCTAGGGTGGTAGCAGGACTGGAGAAGATGGAGGCTATTAAAAGGTTCATTGTGCTCCTTTTTCTCGCTCAGGAGGACCAGGTTGGCTTGTGGCAGAGGGAGGATTCCGGTGAGATTTACATAACTCTTAGGGAAGGTTCGGATTTTGGAGGAGCCGAAGCAGAAACTGTCCGAGCTGCATAGAAGGAAAACGTTCAAGCGCAGTCTAGATTTGGTTGAGGCTGCGTTGTATGTCGCTGGTCGCCCTTTGGATCTGAAGACGTTGGCCAGTGTCCTGAAGACTCGGTCTAAGAATAAAGTTCGGCGGACTGTAGCAGCTCTTGTAGAGGGTTATAAGAACCGTGACACCGCGCTTGAGGTTTTGGAGCTTGAGGATGAACGTTTCGTCTTGCAGTTGAAGGCGGAGTTTACGCCTCGTGTTCGGAGGTTGGCAGTTAGACCGCTTCTCTCAAAGGGTCCGCTGAAGACTTTGTCTTATATCGCCTATCGCCAACCCGTATTGCAACCTCAGGTTATTGATGTTAGGGGGCATCATGCCTATCCGCATTTGAGAGAGTTGGAGGATATTGGCCTGATTAATCGTGAGAAGGCTGGGCGCTCGAAGATGCTACGTACAACCGAGTTTTTTGCTGACTACTTTGGCTTGAGTCACGACTTGAGAACCATGAAGCGTCAGCTTAAGAATATCTTTGAGGATTTCGCGAAGCCTGAACCACAAGAAGCATAAATCTCAAGAAACGTTTTTGACTTTGTCACCAAGGGTTGTCAGCATATTACGCAGTTGCTGTGAATGAGAAGAACAGACTTAGGATAGGGATTTTGTTTTCATAATTCTTATGACCCAAATGGGTGACTGTCTTGTGATAAAATTGAAACACAAGCAGATGCTTTTGCGGGATGTTCTGGAGAATGTCGGAGACAGTCTCAGTCCGGAAACTGTCGCGAAGAAGGTGAGTCAATTCTGCAGGCATGGCAACATCTTTCTCTTCTTTGAAGTGATGAATCTGAGAAAGGAGCTAGAGAAGATGAGCGAGCAGCTCAAGACTCTGAAAACAAAATGAATAAGAACCTTCGCGACTTAGAAGAGAACAGGTGCGAATTTGCCTGAAAAGGGTAATAGAGCGCAGAAGAAGAGACTGAAAGAAGTTGAGGAATATCTGAAAACTATTCCTCCTCCGCCTATGGAACATGTTGCAGAACTGAAGATGGAAAAAGAACTCAAACGCATGATTAAAGAACAAGAGAAGAGAAAGGAGTCGAATTAGGTCTATTTTTTCTTCGCTAGTTGAGTTAAGACATCGCTAAATCTGCACTGGTTGCACAAACCATCTTGGCCAATCGCGGGTCTCTTTCCACATTTCGTGCAGCTCAATTGCAGGTTCTCCTCTGGAAGTGATGCCTTCTTCTTGGACTTTAGGGAAGAGATAAGTCTAGACACGTAACTCCCCGATAAGAGACTTGAACAATTGCATATTTCAAGCTACTGAAGGAAAGTTACATACCTACGGGGTTTCCTCGAAGCTATTGACTTCAGAGATGCGCGCGCGCTTTTCTAAACAAGCAAACCTACTGACAACCGGCTGTTGACGAAAAACCATCAAAACCACAATAAACTTATATCCGAACCGTACTCTCTCACTAACAACCGGCAAAAGAGACCAAAAAACATGTCAGTATCCCACGGAAGCCAGCACAAAAGGAAACCCTCAGGCGGAAGAAAACATTCCTACCGGAAAAA
>JABAOH010147302.1_pt1 | contig 17095 bp, 11 predicted proteins | sample 7062181 | NCBI WGS metagenome assembly JABAOH01 (sample SAMN14538630, study PRJNA623070) | marine sediment metagenome | biome: marine biome [ENVO:00000428]; feature: marine pelagic biome [ENVO:01000023]; material: deep marine sediment [ENVO:00002113]; isolation source: pool of 5 deep marine... | reverse complement strand
AGCCGTCGCGGCACCGCTGACCGGATCCCGCATGCTGCCGTGGGCGCTCGTGGCTCTGCTGGTGCTTGTGGCGGCTTTCGCCTTATGGCGAGCCGCGTCGACCCCGCCCGCGGGCGAGCGCGAGCTCATCACGCTGGTCGCTCCGGTGACGGGCTTGGCCGGCGTCGATCTTCCCGGCCCGCAGGAAGGGGTCATGGCCCTGTCGCCCGACGGCAAGGCGATCGCGCTGGTCCTTCCCAAAGGCGGGGGCACGTCGGTGATGTACGTGCGACGCCTCGACCGCGACGAGTTGATCGAGCTACCCGGAACGAAGGGTGCGCTGACGCCGTTCTTCTCGCCGGACGGAAAGTGGATCGGCTTCTTCGCCGACAACGCCTTGAAGAAGGTCCCGACAACGGGTGGTACGCCGCTGACGTTGTGCGACGCCCAGGGCTCCAATCGGGGAGCCACCTGGGGCGCGGACGACGTCATCACGTTCGCGCCGCATTACACGCGCCCGTTGATGCGAGTCCCGGCCGCCGGCGGCGATCCGGTGGAGTTCACCACGATCGATGCCGGCAAGGGTGAACGCACCCACCGCTGGCCGCATGCGGTCCACGGCGAGGATCTCGTCCTGTTCACCGTGGGAACGATCGACAGCCCGGAGAACTACGACGACGCGCGGATCGAGGCGATTCGACCGACGACCGGCGAGAGAATCCCGGTGCTGGAACGGGCGAGCATGGCCTGGTACACGGCGACGGGTCATCTCGTCTTCGGCCGCGACGGTTTTCTTTTCGCCGTCCCCTTCGACGTCGACCGCGTGGAGGTTCTCGGCAATCCGGTCCCGGTGGTCGAGGACGTGCAGGGCGTTCGCGGATCCGGTGTGGTCCGCGCCGGCATCGCGAGAAACGGGCTGCTCGCCTACTTTTCCGGATCCGGCCATTCGCGTCAGTCGCGCCTGATCTGGCGCGACCGCGACGGCTCGATCGAACCGCTGCCCGCTCCGGTCAACGACTACGAGGACCTGGCGATCTCACCGGATCGAAAGCAGATCGCGGTGTCCGTGCGGGACGCGCCGTCAGTGGACATCTGGACCTATCGCCTGGAGCAGGAAACGCTCACCCGCCTCACGTTCGAAGGCCAGAACATCGCTCCGACCTGGTCCCCGGACGGTCGTCGGATCGCCTTCGGCTCGGCGCGCGGCAACGAGCTCATCGCCGCGTTCGTGAAGGCGGCCGACGGCAGCGGGCCGGCCGAGATGCTGGTGTCGGCACCCGAACTGGACCTTCCCGACGCCGGGACGGTGATCCCCAGGGGCTGGACGTCTGACGAGCGGCAGCTCCTCGTGCAGTACGCCGACGAGAACATGCAGAACATCGGCCTCGTTTCGGAAGACGCCAAGACTCTCACCGTCGTCGCCGCCTCACCGGCGACCGAGATCGTACCGGTCTTGTCGCCCAACGGTCGGTGGCTGGCCTACGCGTCCGACGAGACCGGCCAGATACAGGTTTACGTTCGCGCTTTCCCGGGTCCCGGCGGGAAGTGGCAAGTCTCGACGACGGGAGGCTCACGTCCTCGGTGGGCGCCGGACGGCAACGAGCTGTTCTACAAGCTGCAGACCAACCTGTACGTCGTGAACATCGAAGACGACGACGGCAGTTTTCGGAGCGGTCGGCCCGAGCTCGTGTTCGACGACCTCCCGCTGGGACTCGGGTTCGACGTGTTCGACTCGAATCGGCTCCTGCTCGTCGAGCCAGTCGGAACCGAAGCGGATTTCCCGGGCGTGACCGTCGTCGTCAACTGGCTCGACGAGCTGCAACGGTTGGTCCCGGTTGAATAATGATGCGCATGCATCATTGACCCGACCGCCGAGGGATGCTTCGATTCAACCATCGGGGCCGTTCCGAGGGCCCGTGTTGCCGTCCGGGTCCGAACCCCGTGGCGGGCGGCCCCGTTTACCACCACCGCTACCGCCCACCCTGCACCAGCGTGACGACGGCTTGTCGGCTCGGATGCTCCGCGAGCTGAGTGGTGATTGATCGTTTGCCGTGGCTGTAGCGAGCGATCACTGTCGTCGTGACGGTCGCAGACTCGGTTCCTCGGAGCCCGACGGCTCGGCGGAAGCCCCGGTGCCCTGGACGGCCGCGATGGCGGCCTGCTCATCCTCGTGGATCGGGAAGACTTCGTCGAGTCGCGTCACGTTGAGGAGCTCCCGGACCCGACCGGGAGGACAGTGGAACACCATCGTCACCCCTCGGTTTTGGGCTTCGTTGAAAGATGCGGCGAGCTCGGCGAGGCCGAACGAATCGGCGTACTTCGCGTTCTGCAGTTCCACCAAGATCTGACGGCGGCCGTCGTTCATCAGCTCCGTCAGCCTGCGGCGCAGCGTGCTGGCCCCCTGGGTCGCGGCGACCCGGTGGGGCGCCTCGACGATCGCAATCGACCCCGAGTCGCGCACCTTAATCTCCATCGCGCTCGCCCTTTCGTTGAGAGAGATTCTCTCACACGGGGAGTGGTCCCGGCCACCCCCCCGGCGTGACGGTCGGGTCCCGGCCGGGGTTGACGGACGAGAACAAGAAATAGCCCTGCCGCTATTTGGTGTTTATCTGGAGCGGTACCTCTCGTAGAGGGCGCGGTGCTTGTTCGACGTGGACACCTCGCGGCCCGCGATGATCAGGTGCTCGATGCGGGTCGTGATGTCCAGCGGGCTGCCGTCGGTCACGATCAGGTTGGCCGCCTTGCCCGGCTCGATCGTGCCCAGCCGGTCGGCGACGCCGAGGATCTCGGCGGGCCACAGCGTCAGCGCCTTGAGCGCATCCTCTTCCGACAGCCCGTACGGGATCGCGTGCCCGGCCTCGTACGGTGTCGTGCGGGAATTGTGCGGTCCGCCGGGGCCGAAGCCCCCGCCGGCGCCGGACGAGAAGGCGATCTTCACCCCCGCCTCGACCAGCTCCGCGGGGTTCCTGAACGGCCGGTCGTGCGGATCGTCCTGCTCCCGCGGCAGGCTCTGCGTCAGACCGAGGATCACGGGGATTTCCTTCTCCGCGAGCATCTCCTTGACCTTCCATGCATCGCGCGCGCCACCGAGGATGATCTTCAGACCCTCCTCCTCGGCAAACTCGACCGCCCCCTCGATGTCCCGTTTGTTGTTGGCCAGCACGATGACGGGTGCCCGGCCCTCGAGGAACTGCGACAGCGCGTCGAGCTTGAGATCCTTCTCGGCGCGCCCGTTACCGGAGTCCACCGCCTGGCTGTAGTGCCGCGCGGCCTCGATCCAGTCGCCCAGTTCGCCCTGCTTCTTCTCGGCGTTCTCCTTGGCCTCGTTGAACGGCGTCTCCTTGATGCTGAAGGTCGCGAAGTCGAAGCGTCGTGTCTGGATCGCGGGCCAGCTCACGACCAGCGCGATCGCCGGATCGATGGCCATCTCCTCGACCGTCCAGCCGTCGAGGTTGACCAGCGCCGCGCGCCCGGCGATCACACCGTCGCCATCGCTCTGCGGCGCGACCACGGTGTGGGTGATGCCGTTCGCGCGCGTCACGGGAATCACCTCGCTGGCCGGGTGGATCGCCGTCGTGGCCTGCAGGTGCGGGTTGTAGGTGCCCATCTCCGCCTGGTCGTCGGTCGCGGCGACCGCGCCCACCTCGAGCAGGCCGAGCTGTGAGAGGGCGTCGAACATGCCGGGGTAGACGTGCTTGCCCGCGGCGTCGATCGTTCGCGCGTTCGGTGCCGTGGCGTCGGGCCCGACGGCGGAGACGACGCCGTCCTCGACGACCACGTTGCCGACGAAGGGCTCGCCGGCGACCGGGTGCACCGTGCCGCCCCGGATGACCAGGGTGTCGGCGCCGGACGTTCCGGCCCAGCACAGCAGCGCCAGGGTGAAGACCGTCATCGTTCTCGTCGTCACGCCGCGCATCAGTGCACCTCCCGGCAGCTGTAAGTCATCTCGTCGTGCCAGCGAACCTCCGGCGGATCGGACCCGCCCTCGCCGCCGTCCTCGCTTTCCTCGTCTTCGTCTTCGTCGTCCTCGTCCGTGCCGAGCAGACGCTTCTTGATCGCGTCGATCCCGGCCTGGCGCGCGCGATCGGCCTCGCGGTCGAAGTAGAGATCCCCGTCGACCCAGGTCTTCTGCACGACGGAGCGGATCGACAGCGGATGGCCGTCGTAGAGCACCAGGTCGGCGTCCTTGCCGACCTCGATCGAGCCGACGCGGTCGTCGATGCGGAACTGCCTCGCGGGGTTGAGCGTGACGGTCGCCAGCGCGGCGACCTCGTCCATGCCGCCCCACTTGACCGCCTTCGCGGCCTCCTGGTTCAGGTGGCGCATCTCCTCGCCGCTGTCGGAGTTGATCGAGACGACGACGCCGCGCTCGGCCATCAGCGCCGCGTTGTGCGGGATCGCGTCGTACGCCTCGACCTTGTAGCCCCACCAGTCGGAGAAGGTCGACGCGCCCGCGCCGTGCGCGGCGATCTCGTCGGCCACCTTGTAGCCCTCCAGCACGTGCTGCAACGTGGCGACCCGGAAGCCGAACTCCTCGGCCAGCCGCAGCAGCTGCAGGATCTCGTCCGCGCGGTAGCAGTGGGAGTGGACCAGCCGCTTGCCCTCCAGGATCTCGACCAGCGGCTCGAGCTTCAGGTCGCGGCGCGGCGGCATCGCCGAGCCCTTCGCCTTCCTGTAGGCCTCCCACTCCTTCCGGTATTCGCGGGCCTCGGTGAACGCCTGGCGGATGACGTCCATCACGCCCATCCGCGTCTGCGGGTAGCGCTGCGGGATGCCGGCGCCGCGGAAGTTGGAGCGCTTGGGGTTCTCGCCCAGCGCGAACTTGATCCCCGGCATGGCGCCGGCGATCAGCAGGTCGTCCGCGTCGCCGCCCCAGCGCAGCTTGACGACGGCGTTCTGCCCGCCGATCGGGTTGGAGCTTCCGTGCAGGATGTTGGCGCTCGTCACGCCGCCGGCCAGCGCCCGGTAGATGCCGATGTCGTCGGGGTTGAGCACGTCCTCGATGCCAACCATCGAGGAGACGGCGATCGAGCCCTCGTTGACGCCGCCGTCGACCGCGATGTGGGAGTGCGCGTCGATGATCCCGGGGATCAGCGCGCCGCCCGCGGCATCGAGGACGACTGCCCGGCGCGGGATCTTGACGTCGGTGCCGACGGCGACAATCTTGCCGTCCTTCACGACCACCGTGCCGTTCTCGATCGTCTCGCCGGAGACCGTCCACACCGTGGCGTTGGTCACGGCGAAGTCGCCCATCTTCTCCACCGGTCCCTGGTAGAGCGCGAGCGCCTCGCGAAGCTCGTCGAGCGTGACCTCGTCCTTCTCCTCGTCCTCGTCTTCCTTCTTGTCGCCCTCTTCGGGTTTGGCGGTGCGCTCGCCGCTGACCTCCATCGACATCGGACCGGCGCTCATCGTGCCCTCGAGCTTCTCGCCCTCCACGGTCAGCGACCACGACGCGGTGAACGAGCGCTCGCCCATCGATCGCGTGGTCTTGAAGCGCAGCAGGTCGCCGCTCATGCGGCCGTCGTCGAGGGGCGTGTCGCCCTGGTCGCTGCTGAGCTCGCCGCTGACCTTGCCGTCCTCGGCCATCTCGAGCTCGAGCGTCATGTCGCGCGAGCCGCGCGGCGACTGCATCGTCGCCTCCCAGGTGCCGGAAACGTCCGACGCGGGCGGGTCACCCTCATCTTCCTCCTCCTCGCCGTAGTCGTACTTGCGCCCGTCGACGAAGACCGCCTCGACCTCGCTGTCCTTGGCCCAGGGCCAGTCGGTCGCCAGCACGAGGTTCGCGATCTTGCCCGGCTCGATCGTGCCGAGCCGGTCGTCGACGCCGAAGATCTTCGCCGCGCCCGAGGTGAGCGCGGCCAACGCGTCCTCGTTGGACAGCCCCGCGTCGACCGCGGTGCGGATCTTCTCGAAGATCGCGGAGGTGGACGACAACGTGTCGGAGTAGAGCGCGAAGTCGACGCCGGCCGCGGCCAGCGCGGCAGGGGTCGTCGGCGCCATGCGCCGGTGGTAGAGCGTGCGGAAGGGAGTGTCGGCCTCGGGGTCGCGGTCCTTCTCCTCCTCCGGCCAGTCGAGGCTGACCAGCACCGCCGTCTTCGATGCCTTCAACGCATCGGTGCGCTCGTACGCCCCCTGGCCGCCGTAGATCACGGTCGGTACGTCAAACTCGGCGCGGATCTTCAGCACGCGGTCGATCTCGCGCGCGAGCTGCGCCGGCATGAGGAACGGGGTGGAGTCGGCGAGCGCCATCTCCAACGGTTCCAGCGCGCGGTCGTGCGCCGGCCGCTCGCGGCCCAGCGGCGAGGACGCGTAGAGCGCCTTGCTCTCGGCGTAGTGCCGCGTGTCCGACAGCACCTGCTTGACGTACGAGAGGCCGCCCATCAACGATCCGGGGAACGACCGGAACCCACCGCCGCCGCGGAAGTTCACGCGCTGCGCCACCGGCGTCGCCACCACCCGCTCGCGCAGCTCGCTGCTGCCGCCGAGGGTGATCAACGCCGCCTGGCCGGGGAACAAGCCGTCGGTCGGCGAGCTCATCGCCGCGGTGAAACCCGCCTCGCGCCACTTCTCGACGCGGCCGTCGTCGGCCAGCCCGTCGGCGACTGCGACCCACGGGGTCGTTCCGGGACGATCTTCGGGGCCCCGGATCGTCGGTCCGCCGCCGCCGCCGAAACCGCCGCCGCCCGGCCTGCCGCCCGAGTCGCTTTCCTGCTTCTGCCCCATCGTCGTCATCGCGTCGATCAGGCCGGGAAAAACGGTGAAACCCTCGCCGTCGACGACCCACGCGTCGGCGGGGACGTCGACCGCGGTGCCGACCGCCGCGATCAGCCCGTCGGCGACCAGGACCGTGGCGCCGTCGACCGGCGCGCCGGCGCCCGAGACGACGCGCACGTTTTCGATCGCGTAGTAGGGCGGCCGCGCGGGCTCCTCGGCGGGGACCGCCGTGGACAGGAGTGCGCAGGTCAACGTCGTGGCGCAGAGCAAGACCGGCGCCTTCGATTTTTTTGAATTCATGCTGGGTCTCCCGAAGTCCGTGCGGGCGTCATTGTACCGGATTGCCAGCGGGGGAAAACCCGTTTTCCGCGAGACGGATCGCGACCCGGGGGATCAGCGACTCGCGATCGTCGTCGTCATGATCGCGGGAACGATGCAGGCGACCATCACGGCGGCCTGCATGGCCTCGATCGCCGCCTTGGTCGCCCGGGCGGTCAGGTCGCCGTTGATGATCCTGTCGATGCGGTCCTTTCGCTCCTTCAACTCTTTCTTGTCGAAATTGGCACTCAGCAGACCGGTGTGGTGCGCGAGCGCGACCAGGGCAACGGTCCGCGGGTCGATGTCGGTCGCGCCACCGAAGATCGCGTTTCGCAGCCGCTCGAGGATGCGGCGCTCCGGCCCGGGATCGAGTTCGGGGTAGATCGTCCGGTTGAAGATCAACAGCACCTTGTCCTGATCGACGCGCAGGATGCCGCGCCGGGCCAGTCGCCGGGCCACGCGGTGGCGGAGGTCCTTGATGTGCGCGAATCGGGACACCCAGGTCTGAAGCGACGCCCGCTTCTTGGCGTCGCGGACCTTCTGCAGGCACTCGTCGATCACCGGGTCCCCGACGCGACCGAAGCCGACGACCTCGGCGAGGGGAGTCTTCTTCGGGGTGACGACACGGATGCGCTCGTCGAGCAACAGCTCGGCCAGGATCGCACCCCCCATGCCGAAGCTGTACTGCGTGCCGGAGGCGAACGTGCCCGCCTCGTCACGCAGCGCCAGCAACAGTATCTCTTCGTGTAGAAACAGTCCGTCCCGTCCGGGCATGACGCCTCCTTCTGGATCTCACCGGCTGGTAACCCGCTGGCCGGATTCTATTCGATGCAGGATGACCGGAGGACGATTCCGCGAGGGCGGGCGTTCTGGAATAATCCTGCGGATGAACGAGGATTGGAGGCAACGGCTCGAAGCCGAGGTACGCGACGCGTTGGCGCGCGAGTCGTCGGGTCACGACGTGCACCACGCGCTTCGCGTTCGACACACGGCTCTTCGTCTGGCGGAGCGAGAAGGGGGCGACCCGGACATCGTCGGGGCGGCGGCGCTGCTTCACGACATCGGCCACACGGAGGGACGTGACGGTCACGCGGCAAGCTCGGCGCGCGCCGCGGCGGACCTGCTCCGGCGAGCGGGGTTTCCGGACGAGAAGATCGACGCCGTCGTCACCTGCATCGAGCATCATCATTGGTCCCCGGGGAACGAGCGCGACCTGCCCGATCCCTCCATCGAGTACCGGGTCTTTGCCGACGCCGACCGGCTCGACGCTCTCGGCGCCATCGGCATCGCCCGGGCATTCGCGTTCGGCGGCGCTCACGGGCGGCCGATCTGGGATCCGGACGAGGGTGCCGAACCGGACCCGGCTCACGGCTCCTCCTCGGTTCACCACTTCGCCGACAAGCTGCTCCGACTCGAAGAGGGGATGTACACGGCGACGGCCCGCGACCTTGCGGCGAGCCGCACGAAGACGCTGCGCTCCTTTCTCGATCGGTTCCACGACGAGTGGTCGTTGCGGGACCTCGATGGGGAGCGTCAGCGGTAACGGTCGAGGAGCTGCTCGTAGCGCGGGTCGTCCCGCAGCGAGGCGAAGTAGGGGCTGTTCTCCAGGTTGACGAAATCGCGGAATTCCTTGTCGAGCGCGACCTCGAGCCACTTCAGGGCCTCGTCGGGGCGGCCGGCGGCGGCGTGGATGGCGGCCTTGTACCAATTGACCAGCGCGGTGTCGCGCGCGGTGTCGCGCTCGATCCAGACCAGCGCCTCGTCGTAGTCGCCGATCGCCAGGTAGTACTGCGCGAAGCCGATGTTGCGGGCGCTGAAGTCCGGGTTCTGCGAGACCATCCGGTCGAACGCGTCCTTCGCCTCGTCGTATTTTCCGAGCGCGATGTAGCCCCGGGCCAGGTGGTAGTAGGCGCCGGGGAAGTGCGGCTGGAGCTCCAGCGCCCTCAGCGCTGCGCGCACCGACTCTTCGCCCTTGGGCGGCGTTTCGTACGCCAGGCTCCAGGAAAGGTTGTCCCAGTAGCGCGAGACCTTGGGCGCGAGCTCGACCGTCTTGCGCAACAGGTCCGACGCCCGCGCGTAGTCGTAGCGGTTGGCGGCGACCATCGCGAGCGCGTGGGGCGCGTCGGCCATCGTCGGGTCCAGCTCGGCCGCGCGTGTCGCCAGCCTCTCCGCCCGCGCGATGCGATCGGGCGAGTTATCGAAGTTGCGGTACATGTCGCACTCGACGAAGGCGCGCCCGGCCATCGCGGCGGCGTAGTCCGGGTCGAGGTTGATCGCCTGCTGGAACTGTTCGATCGCGGCTTGCACTCCCGCGCGCGAGCCCCACTGACTCGCCAGATCCATCCCCCGCAGGTAGGCGTCGTAGGCGGCCACGTTGTCGGTCGCGCGCTTCTCGAGTCCCCGCTGTTCCTCGGGGCTGAGCTGCACGTCGAGCCGCTCGGCGATCGTCAACGCCGTGCGTTCCTGCATCGCGAAGATGTCGCTCATGCTGCCTTCGAAATCCTCGGACCAGACGTTGCGACCCGTCGTGCCGTCGACGAGCTGGGCCGAGACGCGCACCTGGTCGCCGGCGCGGCGCACGCTGCCGTCGAGCAGGTAGCGCACGCCGAGGTCGCGGCCGATCTGCTGGACGTCGCGGGCCGGATCGGTGTAGGAGGCGACCGAGCTGCGCGAGGCGACCTCGAGGCCGTCGATGCGCGAGAGCTTGCTGATGATCTCCTCGGTCATGCCGGCGCTGAAGTAGTCGTTGTCCTCGCTCGCGCTGAGGTTGTGGAACGGCAGGACGGCGATGGACGGATCTCCCTCGGCTGCCGCCGCGGGTGCGGCCGGACCGCCGGGGCCGGTGGACCACGGTCGGGTAACGACAAGGGCGGCGACGGCCAGCACCGCAACGACGGCGGCCGCGATCCAGATCCCTTTGGCGCCCTTCTTGGGTGCGACGGAGACTTCCTCGGTTTCCCCGGTCGTCTGCAGGTTGCGCAGCTCGGCGACAAGATCGCGCGTGTCGTTGTAACGGTTGTCGGGTTTCTTCTCGAGGCAGCGGCGCACGATGCGCTCGAGATCGGCCGGCAGCCCCTCGCGTGCAACCGACAGCGGAGGCGGGTCGGCCTCGAGGATCTTGGCCAGCGTCGACGTCGAGCTGTCGCCGCGGAAGGGCAGCTGACCCGTCGTCATCTGGTACAGCAGGACGCCGAGCGAGAAGACGTCGGAGCGCGCGTCGACCGGCTTGCCCTCGGCCTGCTCGGGCGACATGTAGGCGACGGTGCCGAGGATCGTGCCGCTCCTGGTCATCTCGGCCGTGATCGTCTGGTCCGAGACGTTGCCCTCGGTCAGCGCGGACAGCGGCTTGGCCAGCCCGAAGTCGAGCACCTTGACCCGGCCGTCGGCGGTCAGCATGACGTTGGCCGGTTTGAGGTCGCGGTGCACGATGCCGGCGGCATGGGCGGCCGACATCGCGCGCGCGATGCGCGACGCGATCCGCGTCAGCTCGTCGAGCGGCAGCGGTTCGCCCGCGGCGAGCCGGGCGTCGAGCCCCTGGCCCTCGATCAGCTCCATCGCGATGAACGGCTGGCCGTCGACCTCGTCGACCTCGTAGATGGTGCAGATGTTGGGATGGTTGAGCGCCGCGGCGGTGCGCGCCTCGCGCATGAAACGGGCCCGGGTGTCCGGGCGCTCGAGCCCGCTCCGGGACAGCACCTTCAACGCGACCGGCCGGTGCAGGTTGGTGTCCTCGGCCCGATACACCACGCCGAAGCCGCCCTCGCCGAGCTTGCCGGTGATCCTGAAATGGGACAGCGTGCTACCGATCATCTGGCCGGTGATTATACCGACTGGTACCGACTGGGGTCAGGTCTTGAATCTTGAATCCCGGGTGGGTTCGATGCCGAGATTCAAGACCTGACCCCGGTTTAGTAATCTACGCTCGATGCTGGAGCGGTTGTTCAGGCTGCGCGAGAACGCCACCACGGTGCGGACCGAGCTGCTCGGCGGGCTGACCACGTTCATGACGATGGCCTACATCGTGTTCGTCAACCCGGCCGTGCTGTCGCAGACCGGGATGGACTTCGATGCGGTGCTGGTCGCCACCTGCCTGTCCGCGGGGCTGGCGACCTGGGTGATGGGGCTCGCCGCGAACTACCCGATCGCGATGGCGCCGGGGATGGGGGAGAACTTCTTCTTCGTCACCGTGGTCGTGGGCATGGGGCTCTCCTGGCAGGTCGCGCTGGCTGCGGTGTTCGTGTCGGGTGTCGTGTTCTTCCTGCTGACCTTCATGCGCATACGGGAGATGATCATCGATGCCGTGCCGGCGTCGCTCAAGCTGGCGATCGGCGGCGGCGTCGGGTTGTTCATCTGCCTGATCGGCCTCGTCACGGCGGGGATCGTCGAGCCGGCGGACGGGGGTGGCCTGTTGCGCCTCGGAGACCTCGGCCGGACTCCGGTCCTGGTGGCGCTGTTCGGGCTGGTCCTGATCGCCGTGCTGATGGCGCGCGGCACGCGCGGGGCGATCATGGTCGGGATCCTCGGCTCGACCGCGCTGGCGTGGGCGCTGGGCCTCGTCGAGTGGCAAGGGTTGGTGGCTTCGCCGCCCTCCGTGGCCCCCACGTTCCTCCAGCTGGACCTCGCCGGGTTGCTGGACGCCGCCGTGATTCCCGTCGTGATCATCTTCCTGTTCATGGCGGTGTTCGACGCGATCGGCACGCTGATCGGCATCGGCGAGCAGGGCGGGTTCCTGAAGGACGGCAAGCTGCCCCGCGCCACGCCGGCGCTGATGGCCGACTCCTCCGGGACGGTCGTCGGGTCGTTGCTGGGTACGTCGACGGTCACCGCGTTCGTCGAGAGCGCCAGCGGCGTCGCCGCGGGGGCACGGACCGGGCTGGCCAACGTGATGACCGGGTCGCTGTTCCTCCTGGCGCTGTTCTTTTCCCCGATCGTGCGCATGGTCGGCGGGGGGGTTCCGGTGGAGGGCGGCCCGCCGCTCCAGCCCATGACGGCCCCTGCGCTGATCATCGTCGGCGTGCTGATGGCCCGCGTGGTGCGGCGCATCGAGTGGGAGGACTTCACCGAGGCCTTCCCGGCGTTCCTCGTGATGGTCGGCATCCCGTTCGCCTGGTCGATCGCCGACGGCATCGCCTTCGGCTTCATCAGCTACCCGCTGCTCAAGCTGCTCAGCGGCCGCGGGCGCGAGGCCTCGTGGCTGGTCTACGTGCTGGGGTTGATCTTCGCGTTGCGCTACGCGTTGCTGTGACCTGCCTCAGGGGCAGGGCGTGCTGTCGCGTAGCCCGCCGTCGGAGTCGCTTCCCGCGTTGGGCCCGCACGGGTTGACCGTCTGGACGACGTAATAGAACGCCTCGCCGGGCATCGTCGCGTCCGCGGCGCTCGTCGCGCTCTGACCGGAGACGACGCAGGTCGAGCCTGCCAGGTCGCCGGCCAGCGTGGTGCGCAGCACATCGTAGGAGAGGGCCATCCCACCGGTCTCGGTAGGCTGGCTCCAGGTCAGTGTCGTGTCGCTTCCACCATCGACCTGCAGGTCGGTGACGGGATCGGCGAGTGTCCAGGCCGTGTTGTCGTTCATCGCACAGTCGTAGACGTTCGCGACGCCGTCCATGTCGGCGTCGCCGAGGAACAGCGAGGGCAGATCCAGCCGGCCGTGGCCGTAGACGTGGTTCGGCGAGTCGGTCGGCCCGAGACCGCCGCAGGGTTGATTCGAGGTGAACGGTAGCGCGGTCGAGCGCAGCAGGTCCTCGATCGCGTCGACATTACCGATCAGGTCCGGCCGTGCCTGCAGCAACAGGGCGATCGCGCCGGTCACGTGGGGTGCCGACGCGCTCGTGCCGCTCGCCGTGTAGTAGCTGAAGTCGACGCCGCCGGTGTAGAGATCCCAGATGCCGACGGCCGAGGTCACCGAGATCCCCGGAGCCACCAGGTCGGGCTTCATCCTGCCGCTGCCGTCGATCGTGACGGGACCGCGGCTGCTGATCGCGCCGATGACGTCGACGATGTCCGTCGCCCCCACGGTCAGCGACGCGTCATAGATCGCGGGCGGGTACTGCACCGTGGCGCAAGCGTTGCCGTCGTTGCCGCCGGCCGCGACGACCACGATCCCCGCGGCGCGAACCGCATCGATCGTCGCCTGCAGCGTGTCGAAGTTGCAGCCTTCGGCGGGGATGCAGGCCCACGAGTTGTTGATCACGTGCGGGGCCAGCGCGGGGTCCGGGTTCGAGCCCGCGAGGTCCGTCGGGGCCAGCAACCACTGGAAACACTCGACGTAGGTCGCCGGGGTCCCACCGAGCAGATCGCTGTTGCGGCAACCCATCCACTTCGCCCCCGGCGCGACGCCGGTCTGGCGCGTGCTCCCGTCGTCGCCGACGGAGATGCCCATCGTGTAGGTCCCGTGCGGGAAGATGTAGCCGTCGTCGCACGGCGCCGCGGCGTTCGCGGCGCAGGTGGGCGAGGCGAAGGCGTCGCTCGTGATCGCGTCGTGCCAGTTATAGTCGTGGTTCGCCTCCACACCGTCCCAGCCGCGATAGCTGTTGATCAGAGCGGGGTGGTCCCAGAAGAAGCCGGTGTCCTGCGAGCCGATGACGATGCCCGTGCCGTCGTAACCGAGCGCCCAGATCTGATCGGCCCCGACCAGGGTGATGTTCCACTCGATCATTCCGGGTCCGCGCGTCGAGGCTTCCGTTTCGGGTGCGGCGATCGACGTCTTCGGGTTGGGGTCGATGCGTTCGACGTCGTTGCGACGGGCCATCTCCACGAGCGTGCCGCGGTCGGCCCTCACGAGGAGCGCGTTGACGATCCAGAACGGTTGCACCTCGGCGCCGCGCGCCTCGAGGCTGCGGACCACCCCCGCCTGGCTCACGGACGCGAACTCTCTCAGACGATCGACCACGAAGGCGGTCTTATCTTCTTTAAGAGCGATCTCGCGAGCGCCCGCCAGGTCGGCTCGGTCCTTCATGATGATCAAGAACTCGACACGCTCGTCGTCGGACGGCTCGTGAAGCAACGGATGGATCTTGTCGCGCCACGCTTCCCCGGGGAGGTCCGCCGCGAGGCAGACACCCGTGAGGGCGGCGAACAGGATCCCCGGCAAAAGGCAGGTTCGGCGGAGACGCATGCTCGGAAAATTACGGCCGGCCCGGTCGCTTGTCCAACGAGGTTCGATTACAGTTTGGACATCTGGTGTAATCTCCATCCATGTCCGTCGAACCCGGCGCCAGTTTGTTGCACTACACGCTCACCGAGAAGATCGGTGAGGGTGGGATGGGTGCGGTCTGGCGCGCCACCGACACGACGCTCAACCGGGACGTCGCGATCAAGATCCTGCCGCGGGCGTTCGCCGAGGACCAGGACCGGCTCGCCCGTTTCGAGCGCGAGGCCAAGACGCTCGCCGCACTGAACCACCCGAACATCGCCGCCGTCTACGGTCTGCACCAGACGGGGGACACGCGCTTCCTCGCGATGGAGCTCGTCGAGGGCGAGGATCTCCAGCAGATGCTCGAGCGCGGTCCGCTTCCCGCCGACCAGGCGATCGACATCGCGATCCAGATCGCCGCGGGCGTGGACGCCGCGCACGAGAAGGGCGTCGTGCACCGCGACCTGAAGCCGGCCAACGTCGTTCGCGCGCGGGACGGCAGCGTCAAGGTGCTCGACTTCGGCCTGGCCAAGTCGTTCGGAGACTCGGGCAGCTCGTCCGACCTCGCGACGTCGCCGACGATCACCTCGATGGGCACCGTCGCCGGTGTGATCCTGGGCACGGCGAGCTACATGTCGCCGGAACAGGCGCGCGGACAGGTCGTCGATCAGCGCACCGACGTGTGGGCCTTCGGCTGCGTGCTGTACGAGCTGCTCTCCGGCAAGTCGCCCTTCGGCGGCGACACCCTGACCGATGTCCTCGCGTCGATCGTCCGCGCCGAGCCGGACTGGGACGCGCTCCGCGGCAAGGCACCGGCTGGCGTCGTCACGGTGCTTCGACGCTGCCTGCGCAAGAACCCGCGCGAGCGGTTGCGCAGCGTCGGCGACGTGGGCTTGACCCTCAAGGAGCTGGCCGAGGGACCGGCCGAACCGGCGATCTCACGGGCAACAACGACCACCCCGGTGGTGGGGGATCGCGGCGGCCCGTCGATGAGGCTCTTCGCGGGCGTCCTGTTCGCGGTCGCCGCCCTGGCCGCCGGGCTGGGCTATTGGCTCAGCCTTACGGAACCGGCTGCCGACGCGCCTCGCCGCTTCAGCATTCGGATCCCGGAAGGCTCGTTCCTGCCCGCGGGCATCGGAACGATCCTCGCGGTCTCCCCCGACGGATCGGCGATCGCTTTCGTGGCCGAGGACTCGGAGCATCGCCGGCTTTACCTGCGTCGCATCAACGACTTCGACCTGCAGCCGTTGCCCGGCACCGAAGGAGCGACCGGGCCCTTCTTCTCGCCGGACGGCGAGTGGCTCGCCTTCGGTACCGGCGACGGACTGTCGAAGATCTCGCTCTCGAGCCTGGACACCTATCCGATCTGCAAGGACGACTGCGGCTGGGGCGACTGGGGCGACGACGGCAACGTGTACTTCATACGAGAGAACAGGATCTGGCGCATCCCCGCGACCGGCGGCCGCGACGAGCCGGTGCTCGAACCGATCCCCGAACTGGGAATCAGCGAGATCGTGCGGCCGACCATTCTCCCGGGGAGCAACGTGTTGTTGTTCGAGATCGGGTACGTCCGGTTCGGCGGCGTCGGCGTCGCGTCGCTCGAGACCGGGGAGGTGCTGAAGATCACCGACAACGGCGCCGACCCGTTCTGGTCCGCGACCGGACACATCGTCTTCGGCCGGGAAAGCACGTTGTTCGCCGTTCCGTTCGACAAGGACCGTTTCGAGATCACGGGCCGCGAGACCCACGTCCTCCAGGGCGTGCGCGTCGAGAACGCGGGAGCCGTCCAGGCCGCCGTCTCACGCACCGGAATGCTCGTGCATGCGCCCTCCGCGTCCACGATGGGCACCCAGCTGTGCTGGGTCGACCGGGAAGGCAACGAAGATCTCGTCAGCGAGCAGTGGAAGTCGTTCACCTACCCGAAAATCTCGCCGCAAGGCGACAGGATCGCCGTGATCGTGAACGATCGCGGTCGAACCGACGTCTGGCTCGTGGACGCGGGGACGGGCGGGATGGCGCCGCTGACGACGATCGGAACCGCCGATGCGCCCGTGTGGACGCCTGACGGGGAACGCGTCGTCTTCGCCGAGGGCGACGCGCCGCCGTTCGCGATCCGTTCGCTCGCGGTCGACGGCGGCGGTCCCGCGGAGACGTTGCTGGAATCGGATTTCGCGATCCAGCCGGAGGCCTGGAGCCCGGACGGCAACCTGCTCGTCTACAGTGAGACGCGAGCCACCGAAATCCTCTTCTTACTCGAAGCCTCCACGGGAACGACCCGACCGTTGTTCGCGGACGGGCCGAAGCGGGGTGGCGCGGCGGTGTCTCCGGACGGCCGATGGATCAGCTACGTCTCCAACAAGACGGGAATCGACGAGGTCTACGTTACGGCGTTTCCCGAGCCGGGCTCTGAACGGATCGTGTCCACCGGGAGCGGCGGCGGACCTTTGTGGAACCTCGACGGATCCGGCCTGACGTACCGTGACGAGCGCCAGTTTCACTTCGTATCGCTGAACGGCCTCCGTGCGGGCGAGCGCGAACGCTTCCTGGACGCCTACCACTACTGGGGGGCCGACAATCGCGCTCATTTCGACCTGCACCCGGACGGCGAGCGCTTGGTGGTGCTGCGCAAGAACGAGGAGCTTCTCGAACCGGGCATCAACGTCGTGCTCGACTGGTTCGAGGAACTCGAGGCGGCCGCTCCCGCGGAGCGCTAGGAATCGCCCAGCCAGCGGTCGATCTGCGCCTGCAGCTCGTCGATGTTCCCGTACCGGACGGGCCCGCGCGCCTCGAACTCGGCGGCGTGGTCGCGCATCTCCTCCGCCGTCTTGACCGGCCGCCCCGCGACGCCCAGGCGACGCGGATATTCGAGGAGGAACGACTCGTCGAACAGGCCGGGAACGCCGCTGTGATGACGGTGGTCGCGCAACGCCTGGTAGAAGACGAACCCGTCGA